>Ga0228710_1006460_pt1 | contig 17747 bp, 6 predicted proteins | sample MedpolnodulmetaG_FD_177995 | JGI IMG/M metagenome (GOLD analysis project Ga0228710, IMG submission 177995) | Root nodule microbial communities from Medicago polymorpha collected in Santa Monica, California, United States - pink nodules | ecosystem: Host-associated > Plants > Roots > Nodule...
ACTGCACTTAAGCCTAAAAAATATTGAATTCCTTAAAAAAAAAACAGTACTGAATTATTGGTCAAATGAATTGTGCATATATTTACTAAATTACCCCTTGAAATAGACTATAAATTAAACCTATGAGTTAACCTAATTTCACCTCACAACTTCAATTGTCTTTCTTTCTATTCTGTTAGTTCGCATATTGTTTCTTCTTCATACCTAAATTTTTATTTATTCAATATCGATTGGTTTAAATTTTTTTTAGTTTATTTTCAATTTAAAAAACTCATTATTGATATAGGTTTTGATTCATTGAATTTTTTGGTTGTTATTGTTATTTGATTTATTGAGTTTTTTTCCCGGTTGTTATTGTTGTTTTATTAACTTTTGCTCAATCAAATATGACACTCATAATTAAATTCGTTTCCGATATCTCCCGTTCGAAGAAAGAACTTTGGAGTATCTTTATTCGAATCATGTGCCTATGATTTGTGAGTTTTTTTAAAAACAAAATTGAATAATAGACCAAAACATGAAATCATTAAAATTTTAATAATATGCCTAATGTTTTCGATAAAAAATAATTTTACAAAATGTTATACAAATTGTGTATAAATATTTAAGGGTTTTTCTTTAACGTATGCAACATTGCATAGGATAAGGGGTGATAAATGTACCACTTTTTTCAAAATAAACTATCATATTAATTATGTTTTTTTTGAAAAGTGATTTTTTTTTTCTCTATCCTATTAATCATTCTATTTTATTTTTATAACTTCATCTTACAACAATAAAGATTACTATTTATAAGTAAAAAATGCATGGAAAATTATCCATGACACCTTATGCAACTGCATTTCTTTAGATGGATCATGATTTTTTTTTTCAGGAAATCCTTCACCGTGACAAAAAAAAAAATTCCTATGTATCATCCCATTTTTCTTAATAAATTCACCTTTACATATTGAGAACTCACTCCTTTTAGCATATTTCTCATAAAATCTAAAATCTTTCTCATTTAGAAAACACAAACATATGCTTGTGTGCATGCATGCATGTTTGACATGGTTATTGTATGTTTTTGTACATGAGTGCATGTTTTAGTCAAGATGCGTATGAGAAAAATGTTAGATATAATTATAACAAATGAAATATAATGGTTTTTTTTGAAAGGAGAACATGAGTTTTTTAAGATGAGAACATATGAATTATAGTAGAAGGCAATTGAGAAAAAGGTGAAAACAATTGAGAACATATGAGGAAAAACGTGAAAGAAATTAAAAAAAAATGTATATGTATAACTTATTGTGGTATAGCTACCCTATGAGAATAAATGGATGAGTTTTGTCCACTTGCCATATCTTTGAAAAAAATTAACATCGAAGGAGAAAATAATGTGGAAGAAAAAAAGCTTAACTACGTTGAATCATATTTAGAGGACGGCTATTTAGTTTTATTAGTTTTTCATAGGATACAATAAATAAAAAGGTTAATTAATAAGGTGAGAGAGGGAGAGAAGATTTTTTTTTTATCACTTTTCAAGAAAAACATAATTAATATGATATTTTATGTTGAAGAAAGTGGTGTATTTATTGCACCTTATCCTATGCAATGTTGCATAGGTTAGAAAAACCCAATATTTAAAATTAAAATTCAAACATTTAATATTTCCACAAGCTCTAACAATGCTACCAAATTTAACATTCCTTTATTTCAGTAACAACAACTTTAGAGGGAAAATTCCTAGAGAATTAGGTAATCTTCAATACCTAAACATCTCAGGAAACTCTTTCCGAAGTGCTTTACCGAAGAACTTGTGGAAAGCCATCAACCTATGTGGATCTTCTCAGCTTCTTTTTCCTAAATCAAGGGTCAAATTCCAAGTTTTCTGGATGAAAAATGATGTTCAAGATCCAATTGCATGGAAATTTCATCAAATGACCTATTCCTTTCAGTATTAATTAGTGCAAAGAGTTGAGTATGTTGAATCTTAAAGCGGACGAGCTTAAGGAGATAATACTTGATATGTCATATCCCTTCCTTTGATCGATGTTAATCTCTCGCAAAACAACATCACCGGAACGATCCCTTCTAGCTTAAGAAATTGTGTCACTCTAGAGAGTTTCAATGTCAGCTTCAACTCCCTCACTGGTTCAATTCCTTCCTCCGTCATCTTCCATGACAATAATTAATCTTCCTACACCGGCGAGCGAGGTATGTACAAAACCATTAATTGCACTATTTTTCTTACTATATCAATAAAGAAAAAAAAAACATTTATTATGTACCCACATACATATTTTAGGTTAATACCCAAATACTTTTTTTTGGGACGCTAGTACCTATACCATATTAAAATTTTATAGGTGATTGTTTAGTACACTAAATTTTTCGAATGAAATTTTTGCAAACAAATTGGTTTTAACAAATTTAGAATGTATAGTACCCATATACATTCTCTTTTTGTTGCGGCATCCTATAATTGGTTCCTCTATTTTATAGCAATAGGTGGTATATATTTAGTCTTCGTATTTTTGTGCTTTACTTTTTCCTTATTCCTTGGGTTCAAGATGGACCACATACATTCTAAATCGGTTAAAACAATTATGTTTGCAAAAATTTCATTTACAGAATGTAGTATACAAAACATTCACCTATAAAATTGAATATGAGTTGGGTTCTAGGGGCTCACCTGGGTCAAGGTAGACGTTGAGGCTCAAAGTGCTCTTACAGAGGTGCTTACAAATCACTCATCAAAGAGGTTATCACATCGATAGCGTGAGTTGAACTCAACTCACGACATTGCGAGTCATTTGACTCCTTATCAACTTGATCAACCACAGTTTAACAAGTATTGTACGTATAATTTGTTGATTTAGTTTTAACTTTGTCAACACGCACGCGCGCACGCATGCACACACACAATGTCTTAATACAACTATACAATATATTATTTTTAAAATAATATACAATATTACTATTAACTCTATAGTTTATACTACATTTACTTAAAATTATACTGATTTATATATTTAAAAACATAAATATACATTATTTTTGTGGGAGATCAAAGATGTATTTCCTTTTTGGTATAAATTCAGTTTTTATTTAGTTTAAAATAATATATTTTTTAGTATACTTTTATAAATACGTTAGTTCACCATGTTTGGCACGGGTATCACACTAATTAAGTATAGTATGCGAGTTAGTATAAATTGTCTAAGTCTTGAGGAGTCTTGCTTGTTCTGTGCATTGTTTTCGGACTTTGATCCGGAAGGGTTGAAATGAGTTAAAGGTCGGTATCATTATCATCTTGCGTTGAGTCAAGATGTTTCGAAATAAGAATTATTTCTTTTATTATATGAAATTGATTAGCAATTGGGTGGTGGATAAGAGACCAAAATAAGTTCTTTTAATTAAAATTTAGTTGATAAACTAAATGATTGGATTATTATTTATTGTAAAATCTAATTCTTTTAGTAGTCGTAAAATGTTTAGGCCTATGTCGTTTATCGAAACCCAATAGAACGAACTATTAGAATCTTTTTAAAATTGGTATCGTACTACTCGTGAACTTTTGTTTCCTTTTTTGTCCGCCAGACAACAATTTCTCCCAAATCATTGGATCGCCTTTTTAGGAGATGAGCAAAGTGAGAGCCACATAGACTTTGTGGGTAGATAGGTGTGTGGCAGGCATGTGCCATTGGCTCAATGATTAGCTACATTGATCGCTGGTAATCCCTCTGAACAACATATCTATTTTGACACTCCACTAAACTAATTCAAGATCAATGCAGAGCACTCTAATGAAAATTTCAAGGATTACCAAGATGGTATCTACTCTTTGAGGTTTTACTAATAATGAGTTGTGCGGCTTGATTGCAATATTGATGAACTTTGACAACAATAGTCTCCATGAAACATTGTTAGGATTAGATGTCAACATGCATTGAGTCAAATTATTTTTCTTAAAAATATACTATTTTGTAAATGTAATTATTATTATTATTATTATTATTATATATTCCATTGTTTGTGCGTGTGGCCCCTTTTTACTTTTATCGTCACAATATCTTACTTCCATACTTCTCTTCTTTTGTTTGTATTCTTTATTTATGTTAGTTGCTGCCTAGGACGTTCTTATTCTTGTTGGGATCAAAACAATACATGCCTTGCATGGAGATGAAGATTTGGCTAGTAGAATTGCATGTTGTTTATACTGAGTTTTATTTATTTTGATTATGGATAATAGTATAAACGTTTTGTTATTTTGGATTTGAGCTTCGTTAGACAATTCCATTTGTCTCATACTCGAAACTGTGATGTACTAATATGTAATATCTCTTTTTCTTTTGAAAGTTTTTACATATTTATTAAAATTTCATTTGATAGTTGTACCTAACTACCTTAATTCCACAAGTGACAGTATGTTATAAGACCGGTAGAGCATTTTATTTGGCGCTCTTTTTATAAAATTTTAAATTTTAAATTTTTATTTTTAATTGGTCTGGAATGATGAACAACTTATAACATCGGTCAGTCTGGGTAGACAAGCGTTGAGTAATTGGCAGCAATCGAATGATGTAACAACAGCACATAAAACTCAAACAGTTTTTCCAGGCAGTCACAGCAACATCATCACGGAATGGGAGCTGCCTCCGCAAGGCTAGCTCAAATGCAATGTGGACGCGCCATTCCGAAGACATGAAGGTGAGGTTAGTGCACACACCATTTTGGTGCATATTGCATATAATTTTGCACTTGTATTTTATTAATTTTTTCAGTTCTTATTTACTTTCTGAATTAAAAAAATCCAGTTGAAAACATCTATGCAAAGGTTTTAGTTGGTGATTGATTAAAGCTTCATTGGTATCTTTGTGCATATAAAATTTATATCATTTAAAATATTTCTTGGCTAAATTCTACGAAGTAGTAACCATTCTTTGATAATTTAATTACAATATGTGTACCACCATGACCTTCTTTTACTTAAATTGATATTGGTAGGCTTGAAGATAAATTCATGGATATGGAATCTGAAAACCAACTTATGTTGAAGGCAAAATCCTCATTTGATTCTTGAAGGATTACAAACATATATTAAAAGTATGGAAAATTCTATGGTGAAGTCGTGAAAATGACTTTTCTGATGAAGTTAACACTATAACATCAAAATTGTAGGGAGTAACACCCCACTTGTATAGTGGCATCAAAAGTTCAGTCCCCACAGTATCATCAATTCATCAGATTAACAAGACTATACTTAATCTAATTTTATCTTACCTTGTTTTAAGTGTAACACCCCACAAAGTGTAACACTCAAGACTATCACATAATATCATCAAATCTGTTTGCATGTTAAAGATGTCAACGATAAAATAGTACATGTAAGTCCAAGATGTTGCAAGCATTACTAGATAAATTACTATTGATCATTAATCAGTAATCAACAATTTAAAAATGAATCAAACATTAAAATTAAAATTAACTTTTTCAAAAAAGTCAGTTTCCTGACTGCACCGTAGAAGCTCCCTAAAAGTATTATCTTGTTATCTATTAATGCATTTTGTGAGAAATGATTCATCTCAAAAAGGAATAATAGCAACGTTTTGGCCTCAGAATATTAGAAACGTTCTAGCCTTAGAGAGATAACAAAACATTTTCATCAAAACAACAAACAAAGAAAATGACAAATATGAGATTTTGAGTAATGTCGAGATCTGCATAATTAAGGAATTATTGCATATCTCTGTAAAATATTAGGCTGTAAAATAAGGACCGCATAGTTCTTTAGAAGCTCATGAACTTTTAGTAACTAAAAGAAACAGGGAGAGATCCATGCAACAAGCCTTGCAAGCTCATGTTCTAACCATATCAGGGGCGGTGGCAACCCCAACTAGCCTGGGCACTAGCTCGGGCTCAGTTGCTACTTTCTTTGTACCGACTCCAGTCTAATAGCCCTTTTCCTACTTAAAAAAAAATAAAATTTGGGCAAAATCTGAAAATTCTCACACGCAAAGAGATCTCAGAAAGTGCATTTATGTATCTCCCAATTTTATTTAGCACACTATTGACATGTTCATCTCTCTTATTTTGAATGGTTAATTGTTCAAATTGACCATGTAAAATAAAAAACATATATTTCAGCATTGTAATTCGAGTTTTTTCTTATTTTTTACCCTATAATATACGCGTAGTATAAAAATATGACATAGATGTTGAATTTTTTCCATACATGTTTAGCACGTTAAAATATAGCTTTACACAAAAAATTAAATTTTTTCGACCAGGGACAAATTAATTATGAATTTTTATTCCCCATAATTATGAATTTCTTAAACAATTTATAATTAATTTAATTTGTATCTCGTTTAAAAACTACAAAATTTCATTGTGAAGGTTCTTATCATCTTCTAGTCATGCCTGCAAAAATAGGGAACTAAATTTGACCTGTGAGTATACACTTACTCGGAACAAAATTTCAATTTTGCACGTTTTGGTTCAAAAATCAAAATAATCTTAAACGACTTCGAAATGCCATGAAACTTTACAAATCCTTTTTATGTATTTTTATAGATGTCTCTACAATTGATGAGCTCAAAATTTGATTTATAGGTTGAGATTTTCGTTGTTTTGTTTTTTGAGTTTTTGACACTTTAAAAATTCATAATTAATTTGTCGTTTGTCGAAAATTTATAATATTTTGTGTAAAGTCATATTTTAACGTTCTTAACACGCCATATTTTACGATAAATTTTTTGCCCACGCTCTATAATTTTCCTGGCTCCGCCACTGAATCATATGACATGAAAAAGAAATTGAACTCAAATTTTCCCAAACGATTTGTCATTTGGTGGAGCTGATTAATAGTGTCTTTTTACAGATTTAAATAATTAGTTGTTTGCATGAATTTGGTCTATGCCCCCGTATTATTGTATTTAATTATTATTTTTTTCAACATATTCTTGGTATGCTGCAGATGATTGTTAGAGAGCATAGGGCGCCAGCCTAGTTGGGATTCCCTCATCCATAGTGATGTCACTGCATACCATTTTTTTAATTCAAACCCACAAGTCTCTATTTTTTTTATTTTTAATTCAAACAACTATTAGATTTACTTTTGAAACTGCAGTAAAATTTGTCCTTATTCTTGCAATTATTAACAGGATAGTAAGCTTTATACTGGTGGAGGCACTTCAATTTTCTGCTTATGGTACTCACAATTCAGAGTCCTAAAGGTAAGTGTAATCGTCATAGTCATGCCCCATAGTCATGCCCAAGTTCTTGATGAAATTTCAGCATCATGAAGACATTTAGGTGATTCATGATGGTTAAATCTTTAAACACGATTACTTACGATGCAAGAATTTACAGTCACAGAGCAAGCGACTTTTTTTTTTCTTTTTCATATGAATATATCATAATTATCTCCTTTCTTTTTGGTCTTATGCTTCTAATGGTTTTTGCTGTCATCCTACAATATTTATTAATCTTTGCATATAGTTGTATCACCAGTCTCCAACCATATGACACTATTTTTGCGTTCTCACTATTTAATCATAAGCTTATTTTTATTTGAATTGACTCTTTCCTAACAGTTGAAATTGAAATTATGAAACTAAGTACATGGTTTTCATTAGAGCGTCATAATATTTAACTTTAACAGCATTTTCCATGTCGTTGTATTTGTTGCACATCATTTACCTCCATACCATCCTTTATGGAAGAATAAAAAACAAGCAAATATTTTTATGCTTTTTTTAGGGGAAATATTTTATAGTTAGAATCCTCAATTTGGTCCATAAAATTATAGGACCGTATAAGCACAGTCTCACATACTAACAACATTCTTAAATGATGATAGAATTGTAAAATGTTGTTCAAGTTCTTTTGTCCTTCCAATCTGTCATCAAATATATCTCTTGTATACTTAGATTCAAATGCTTCCTTGACGATATGAACTTAATGTTATTATTTTGCAATTTTGTGGATCATTGTAGAATATTGATAATGTGCAAGACTAAATTGATACGACCCTACGATTCAAAGACAAAGTTAGATGTTTTCTCTAATTTTATTTGTGATATTTCTTCTCCCACCACTATTAAACATAGAATCATAAACATATGTTTCAACTAAAGACAAAACTGATCACAAGATAGCAAATACAAAGTGTGGTATGAACCTTATTCTCATTTGAAACAAAACTTTTAGGAAACTTAAATATAAACATAGAATCACTCGTGGCTATGGTTTCTTATCATATTCTTCTTCATCTTTGCCACTTTTATTACAACTGTGACATAAATCTTGTCAGCAACATCTTCCACCCATCTGAAGTAAGCATGTCTCCAATTCTTCTTGAACCACAAAGTGCCAATAACTCCCCATAAGCCAGTCGCAAAGCCGAGTGCTATGACAAAGTAGAACCATACTTTTTCTACCCCATCTTCATCTTCATCACCGTTTATTTCAGAAGTTCCATGTGAAATATGACCAGGACAGTTATTTGGGAGTGGAGATCCACAAAGGTATGGGTTGTGAGCAAAAATAGACTCGTTAAAAGTTGAAAATTGATTATCTTTGGGAATTGGCCCTGAAAGGTTGTTGTGTGACAAGTTTAAATCACTCAGTGAAGTTAAATCAGACATGCTGTTTGGAATTGTTCCTGAAAGTTGGTTATGAGACATGTCCAAGGATTCCAACGATTTCATGTCTCCTATTAACCGAGGAATCTCTCCTTTCAAATGATTTTTTGACAAATTCAAGCCATGCAGTCCTGTGAGCCATGTGATTTCCTTTGGAATGAATCCAACCAAATTATTTTGTGACAAGTCCATATTGACTACAAGTTTCAGGATTTTTGTATACTCAAGTTCCATTCCTTTCACCATTTCTGTGACATCTTGTTTAGACCATTCTTCGTCACTAGCATTTGACCATATTTGAGGTGCATTTGCTATTAACTCGTACGACTGCACGTGAACCGATGATGATATTGATTTTCCCAATCTCATTCCTTCAAGGTTTCCTATGCATTGGGGTATTGAACCTTGTAATTTGTTTCTTGAAAGGTCCAAAATTTTTAGTGATTTGAGTTGACATAGTTGTGAAGGAATGCTGCCACTAAACATGTTTTGTCGCAATCTAAGAACTTGCAGTAAAGGGAATGCATTTGTTGTCCATGATGATGGTATTCTCCCAGAAAATTGATTCTCACCAAGATCCAAAATCAACAATTGCGTCAAATTTCTAAAAGACACTGGAAGCTCTCCTTGAAGGTTGTTATCGTTCAAATGCAACCAATACAGTGTGGAAAGGTTCCCAAATGAGTTTGGAAATGCTCCAGTTAGTTTGTTGGATGACAAATTTATCTCTGACCATCCTTGATTATCCTCCCAACAATTTGGAATTTCACCAGAGAAATTATTCTTCGAAAGGTCAAGATTGTTCAGTTGACTTTGGCACAAAGAGATAGGTATTGAACCATTTAAGTGGTTATTTCCTAGAAACAAATTTTCCAAAGAAAACATTATATGGCCAATATTTTTTGGAAGTGAACCACGGATTTGATTATGGGAGAGTACAACAAATTTAAATGCCATCCATTTTCCATAGACATTATTCCATCCAACTTGTTTGAAGAAATATCTAATCGTTCCAAATTGACAAGTTGACCAAGACTTTCAGGAATGAGTCCATTAAAAGAATTATTTGAAAGATCAAGATAATATAGTTCAGCAAGTTTCCCTAGACTTTGAGGAATAGAACCATCAAATTTATTAGAAGAAAGATCTAAGCTAGTTAAATTGACAAGTTGACCAAGACTTTCAGGAATGGAACCATCAAATTTATTAGAAGAAAGATCTAAGCTAGTTAAATTGACAAGTTGACCAAGACTTTCAGGAATGAGTCCATTAAAAGAATTATTTGAAAGATCAAGATAATATAGTTCAGCAAGTTTCCCTAGACTTTGAGGAATAGAACCATCAAATTTATTAGAAGAAAGATCTAAGTGAGTTAAATTGACAAGTTGTCCAATATTACTCAAAAGGACCCCTTCCAATGCATTATTGGATAGATCTAACCTTTTCAACTTTGACAGCTTTCCTATAGACAGTGGGATAGGTCCGTGGAGAAAATTTGAACCCAAATAAAGAAATTCTAGATTTTCAAGCTGCCCCAGCCAAGTTGGCAGGCGGTCATTGATGTCATTATCCTCTAATAAAAGTACCTTCAAATCATATTCATTGCATCCAGATAATTCAAAGTGCCCCATTAATTCACCTTGAAGCTTGTTTTCTGATAAATCTAAATGTTTTAGGCTGCACATGTTTGTTATGATTGATGATAGAGAAGATTCCATACGAGCGAGTTTATTCCAGCTAAGATCAAGGTACTTAAGTCTCTTCAGCTCAGCAAGCCATGATGGAATTGAAGTTAAACTATTTCCATAAAGGTTAAGGGATTCAATGAAATTCATGTTTTGGAAGGCATCGGGAATTGGACCGTGAAGGCCATTGGAAGAAAGATCAAGAAGGGCAAGTTTGTCAAAGTCACTGAACCATGATGGAATAGAAGTGAAATTGTTTTGAGAAAGGTAGAGTGATTCAATGGAAGTCATGTTTCGAAAGGCATTGGGAATTGGACCATGAAGGCCATTGGCAGAAAGATCAAGAAGGGCAAGTTTGTCAAAGTCACTGAACCATGATGGAATAGAAGTGAAATTGTTTTGAGAAAGGTAGAGTGATTCAATGAGAGTCATGTTTCGAAAGGCATCGGGAATTGGACCATGAAGGCCATTGGCAGAAAGATCAAGAAGGGCAAGTTTATCAAAGTCACTGAACCATGATGGAATAGAAGTGAAATTGTTGAATGAAAGGTCGAGTGATTCAATGGAAGTCATGTTTTGAAAGGCATCGGGAATTGGACCATGAAGGCCATTGGCAGAAAGATCAAGAAGGACAAGTTTGTCAAAGTGACTGAACCATGATGGAATAGAAGTGAAATTATTTCCAGAAAGGTGGAGTGATTCAATGGAAGTCATGTTTCGAAAAGACTCGGGAATAGGACCATAAAGCTCATTTGATGAGAGATCAAGATAAACAAGAGATGTCATGTTTTGGAAAGCATAATGAGGAATGAGTGAATTGTCAACTCGACAGTCAGACAGTGAAAGATTTAATAAAGAAGGAAGTGTATTGAGTACCTGGAACAAGTTGTGTGTTTCATTGAGCAGAACATAAGTCAAGTCAAGGTGTTTTAGTGAATGAAGGTTTGACATCCAACTGGTGTCGTCATCCATTTGTAATCTTCTCTCTACAAAATCTGTAGAGAAATAGTCATTGAAGCTGAGATCAAGAAATTGTAGGTTCTTGAGATTTCCGAGACTGTTGGGAATCCTCCCGCTAAAACTAGCATGAGACAGAGAGAGATGCTCAAGGCGTCCCATGGAACCGATGAACATGGGAATTGGACTCCCACGGAAATTACTTCCAGACAAGTCCAAATAAGTCAAGTGTTCCAATTGCAACAAAGATGAACTGACATTTGGAGCAATTACTGGCAAATAGTAAGGGTAATGAGTATTCATGAGATCAAGTTTGACAACATGTCCAGTAATATTATCACAACCAATGCCTTCCCATTGGCAACAGTGAGTGCCTTTCCATGATGAAAGCTTGTTTGGTGAATCTTTTGCAATGGATGCTTTGAAATTGAGAAGGGCTTGCCTCTCTTGTTCTATGCAGGGGACGTTTGAATTTGCACACAAACATATTCGTGCAATTTCAATCAACACCAAAAGTACTACACATTTGTGATATCTTCCCATCTTTTCTATCTCTGTTTTCTATTGGAATTGGATGATGTCTTTCATTTCACTCACACAACTTATATATAGTAATACATCCATCATTTTCCCATGTAACAGCTAAAACAACTTCCTGGAAGCATCAAACATTCAAACTATAACCAAATGTCGAGGCAAGCTTTCTGAAAAAAATTATCTTAATGTATTTTTAATGATGCCTTTCGTTTCACTCACTCAACAATAGACTATAATACACCCATCATTTTCACTTGTAATAAGTAAGTCAACTTCCTGGAAGCATCAAACTAAAACCAAATGTCAAAGCAAGCTTTTCAAAAGAATAAAATTTCTTAATTAATTAATGTACTATTATTATAATCAACTAATATGAAATTACAAAACAAATTTCTTTTGTTTAAATAACATAGTGGCAAGAGATTCACCCGTTAAGGTGAATAATTGGAGAATTTGAGTTTGAACCCACTCTTATATATTGCAATGTCTTTATCAAATAAGTCATGCTCATATGAATCAAATTACAACAACATTTATTGGGAATATAAACGTATTTAGTAATTTAAAAAATATGGTATAATTAGCAACACTTTTTAACAAAGAAAAAGCACACATATAATTTTAGTTATAAATACAGTATAAATATCTAAAAAAGAATTGAAGAAAATATCTAAAAAATTCCTTTTTTGAAGTAAAACATAATATAAATATTTAAAAATTTGTGTAGTCAAAGTTTAACAAATATAAAAAATTATATATTTTTGATATAAAAGATTATTATTTTATTAACGGGTGTCTCAAGAGAATTAACATGACCATTCTATTTTTAAAGGGATTCATGTAACCAATGAATTGAGAATAAAAAATTCAAATTGATGATGAAAACATATGTGAGTCAGCCGTTTGTGTTTTGATGTGGTCTTTTTTTTTAAGGAGGTGTCCATCTTAATTTTTAAGTGTTGCATAAGTTTTTTTTTTTAAGCCATGGTCCATCTTAAGTACACGTTAAATAGACATAAAATTGTCCTGTGAGCATAGCTCAGTTGGTAGAACAATGCATTATTATATGCAGGGGTCGATGTTTGAATCCCAGACACCCTACTTATTCACCTTATAAGATGAATTCTAACCACTAGGCTACCTGACAAAAAAAAATAGACATAAAATTCTAAAATGAGTCATTCATATATAACTATAATGAAGATGTTTTAAAAATCAAAATCAAATTGACGAAGAAATCAATGGGCGTTTAGTCAGCCGTTAGTCTTCTCTCTTAGTTAGTCGTTAGTCTTTTGCAGTCCATCTAAAGTACGTTATAGTATTGATGTTTATTTCTCTAAATAATTTAGTGGCAAGAATTAGTACATTAACTCCCCTCAAAATAAAATATATATTACATTAACCATACCCCTAAAAATAATACTACATAGAAGTTGAGATTGTCGGTTCGAACACGCACCCCAATACATATCTTTTTGGTAAATGTAAATTTATACTTTTCGAACTCTAATTTTATTTTATCTTTACAAATGTGTCTAGAGGATTTGTTAAAGAATCAAATACTATAATACTAGTAGCATGTGGATCCGTGTCAATCACATGTTATTTGGTGTGAGATATTATAAACCTTGAGAAAGAGCTACTTTCTAGCATTTCTATCGGAACAATTCTCACGCAACCAGTTCAGGTGGAAGATATTCATACCATTGATTGGGCTGAGAAATAAAGAGAGGATTAACATAGTAACAAATATCATGATATAATCATAGTTCATGGAGTGACGCCATCACTAATTTGGACTATAGTTAAGATTCTCTAGATTAGTGTGGTTTACCTTATTTTAGCGACCATTTTTGATGAGATTTTAAATCCAAACGTTGCTAATGACTTAGAGATTTTACGACAACATGTTTGGAAGGAAAATGATGTTAGAGACACTGGCCTATAGTTTATATTGATGAGGAAAAGAGAGTGGCAACTATCAACTATTTTAAGAATCGTCTTGCTTCTACGGTAGAGCCTTTCACTGAGGTGGTGTCTACGACCACAAAAAAGAATAGGCTGAAGGGTTTTTAGGTTTATTAATGACAGGTCATCTTACATTATTTTCAGCATATTTTTCAGTCATTTGAGTCAATAAAGAGGAGTTTTAGAGAAGTTGTTCTTGGTTTAAGGGACATTTTGTAATGTTTTTAATCGAGTCATGTAACTTTGTTTCTTCCCTAAACCTGACAATTTCGTTGGTGTTCTGAGTCTTTTATTCCTAAATCATGTCATTCGGCAAAGCAATACACCTCATGGAAGTTTTGCAAAAAATTAAATGAAGGTCATCAATGTTCAAGGAGGATTTTAAGACATTACAAGTTAGGGAAAATTCTTTCCTAAGTCCCAAGACCAAATCAGAGAAGGAAGACACTCGAAGAAACGAAGAAAAGGCAATAACAACACTGGAGGCTGAGACCCTGCGCCCCGTGGGTCCCTAAGGCGCCCATGGCGTGTGGGACAGGGAGCATTTTGCTCGCTATCAGCTGTCACGTGCCTCGCTCCCTCACGCGAAGCGCGCGTACTATTTGGGAAAATACAACATTTTGTTGTATTTTTGTTGTGGGTTTGGGGAAATATGTCTATAAATACAATTCCTTCCACTCACAAATATTCATTTAGAACTTGTCGGTTCAAGAGGAAGACAAATGCTAGGAGCATCATGGAGGAATCTCTCTCCTCAACCTTTGTTCTTAGAGTATGTTTTATTTCTCTTTGTATTTGGTCTTTTGTTGCCATGAGTAACTAAAGATCTTTTGATTAGGGTTTTAAGATGTATCTATATTAATTTGTCGGATTAAATTAATGCAAGTCTTTTATTCAATTATATTCTGAGTTATTTCTAATTTTCATATATATCCAACAATATAATGCTTTCATGTCCTAGGGAGTGTGACATACCTAGTCAGTACGTCTGATCTTAGATTAGGTGAAGATTGGTGTCTTTCTTACATCATAATTGTTTCATAAGAATTTTATTCTTCTCTCTCTAATCAATTAGAGATAATTAGGGTATGTGGTAAAATTCTAAGATTCATATGTAAAAATAGTTTCTTTAGATGACAATTTAGGAATTTCAACTATGTCACGTTTCTACTGCCCATCATTGAAAAATATTCGTTTCAATTACTCATCATCGAAAAAATACTCATTATATGCACCAAATGCACATGCCATGTATATGCACACCATTAACCATCACCGAAAAATACTCATTATATATATACAAAAATATCAAAACTATTTTCAATCAAAACTTAACATTTCAAAACTTAATGCATATACATCATCATCACACAATCATCTATACAACTAATCTATAAATACTAACTTGTATGGCAGATAACTGCCCTTACCTTAGACGCTTTTCTTCGTAGCAAAACTCTTAGTTCCACGTATGGAAGGCTAACCAAGATGGCAAACGAGACACAAATTTATACAAAGAGAAAATACTTAGAATGAAGCTTGATGATCCCTTGAACAATGGATGAGGCGTGCAAGAAAGAAGATGGGGCATGTGAGATATTTCTTTTGTAAATTTGTGGTTAACTTTTCTCTTACTATTTGTCTAATTAAAATGAGCAAATTTCATTATGGTTTTAATCCATGTTTTGGGGCGTGGCACCCATTTTGGAAGCAAGGAGGGTTTAAAAATATATTAAGAAGGTTTCATAGAATGTGTCACTCGAAATTTGCTCTATGAGAGATTAAGAAGAAGTTAAATGAAATTAAATCAGTGTTATTCTTGATAGAAAAACGCCTACGTCTTTGGTCCATTGTGGACCTAGACTATTGCGGTTATGTATCATAAGGACATTATTATTATTGATGTTTAACTTCATTTTAGTTCATTTGTAATAGACTTTATATACTATAAATTCAAGGATTTTTCTCAAATGTATTTATAGAAATGTTTTTCTATAATGTCTTTTCTTGCCACTTGGCCAAGTAAACCAAATCAAACAATGTCATGAATTTAACGTTTAATGAAATTAGCTTTTTTATTTTTATTTTCATAATAATATGAATGTCAAACAAATATGAATACAAATCAATGTCATAATTGATATTTTAATATTTTAAATATTTCCAAAAAAATTGGTCAAATTCCTTCCAAAAAAAAAATTGGTCAAATATACATTAACCAATTAATAAATGTTGTTTTTTTTTTTTACAAGAATTAATAAATGTTGTTAATCGTTTGAAATATGTCAAATTAAAAAAAATGGTTAAATTTTAATGAAACAGATACAATGAGAATATTTAAATCACGTCATTAATTCGGATTCTCCAATTTTATTAAAGGAATTCATTAGTCGGAATTTTCTTAAAAAAAAAATAGTTTGGTTAAATTTTAATGAAATGGATACAAGGAGAATAATTCGTCAAATATTTCGGTTCCTTAAATCACGTCAATTATTTTGATTCTTCATTTTTTGATTAATTATTTTCCGTTACATTTTCCATATAAAAAATAGGCTTAAGCGCAGTTTTGTCCCCCCTATTTTGACTGAATCTGGATTTTACCCCCTATTTCAAAATTCGGAGTTTTACCCCTTCCGTTTTATCTTTTTTCTGAATTTTGCCCCCTACTACATTTGAGTGCATTTTGGCTAATGTGACAGTGATTATGTGGATTTTAAAATATTATCTTATCATCCACCTAATTAATTATTTAAATTAAATATTTTTTAATTACAAAAAATAAATAACTTTATAAAAAAATCGAAAAAAAAACTTTAAAAAATACTAGAAAATAAAGATAAAATGTAGGAAAAAAATCAGAATAAATGGAAAAAAATCCCATTAAAAATACATGGAAAAATAGTATAAACGGAAAAAAATTCCAATAAAAATACATGAAAAAAACATAATGCACCTGTAAATATTTGGACGATCATTAGCATAGTTATGTCCCAAAATACAAGGCTAAAAGTTGTTCATAATCCTAACAACTTAATAAAAAAAAACGTACTTAAAAGAACCACAGCGGCTCTACGAGTGCAATAATACACCTAACAATTGACTGGAAGAAAAAAAACAAGCATAACAGATGAATGTTGCAATAATATATGTCTAACAGTTAAATCAAAAAACAGTCTCCTAATTAATAAACTATTATCCTCTGGAATCTTGGGTTGGAGGAGGATGTTGTGACCCTTGAGTTAAAACAGTGGCAGCCCCATCACCTCCTTGTGCACCAAAACCACTAGCTCCAGACCCACTAGCACCATTTGCTCCTTGTGTATTAGACTTTTTTCCCTTCTTTTGTTTCTATCAAAAAATTGAATCCCAAAACAAAATGTTAATAACATAATTACAAAGCTGGAACGTTGATGACGAAGTTGGAACGGCGATGGTTATGGCACCACGTGAAGAGAAGGAGAAAGGGAAAAGGATTTTTGTACGTGATTTTTCCCTTCCTTTTTTTTAAAGGAAGGAAGGATTGGAAAAGGATTTTTGTACGTGATTTTTTGTTGGAAATATAAGGAAAATGATTATTATTATTTTAAGTTACATTTTTTATTTATTGATTTTTTTTAATTCATAATATTTAATATAAATCAAATAGGTGGATACTTTTTTAATATTATTTAAGCCACATCAGCCAAATCCTGAAAAATATTAAATTGAAGGGGTAAAATTTCGAATTTTAAAATAGGGGGGCAAAATTCCGAAAAACATTAAAGTGGAGGGGTAAAATTCCGAGTTTTAAAACAGGGGAGGTAAAATTCAGTTTTAGTCAAAATAGGGGGGCAAAACTGCACTTAAGCCTAAAAAATATTGAATTCCTTAAAAAAAAAACAGTACTGAATTATTGGTCAAATGAATTGTGCATATATTTACTAAATTACCCCTTGAAATAGACTATAAATTAAACCTATGATTTAAC
>Ga0228710_1006461_pt1 | contig 17739 bp, 9 predicted proteins | sample MedpolnodulmetaG_FD_177995 | JGI IMG/M metagenome (GOLD analysis project Ga0228710, IMG submission 177995) | Root nodule microbial communities from Medicago polymorpha collected in Santa Monica, California, United States - pink nodules | ecosystem: Host-associated > Plants > Roots > Nodule...
GTGGTCTAATATTCTTTGAAGGTTTTATGAACGTTAACCTATTATCACTAACAAACGATTATCCATTCCTAAACTAACCATGTTTATTAGAACAATTCAATTATGTCTAAGTTGAAAGCTAGGGTCAGTAGTCATTCATTCTCACTAAATCATGTTTATATTTGATCAGGATATAAAAAGCATTAAGAACAATTGAATTGAATAAAAACTAGATTGTCATTCACAATAAATAGAGTTTCACAGCAACATGGTTCAATTAGGGTTACAAAGAATCATCTCAGACCTAATCTCTAAGAGATTTAGCTACTCATAATCGAGTTTACAAATAGCATAATCAATAATGGAATCAAATTACATGAACTGATAGAAGGTTGAGGAATTCGCCCTCCTAGCCGTCTTTAGGTCTCAAAATCACACTTGGCTCTCTCCAATTTGTAACCCTTGTTTTCAGAATAGTCTTCAGCTTTAATAGGTACCAGTTGCTCCTAAAATCGTGGCACGATTTAAGTAAATCGTGACACGTTTCTGCCATGTGTAACAAACCACCCAAATTAGGGTTTCCATAATCGTGTCACGTTTTTGCCATCGTGACACATTTTCACTAATTTTGAATGCATGATTCTTGAAAGCTCCAAATCGTGACACATTTTTCAGTAATCGTGACACAATTCCCTTTTTCAGTTTCTTCAGTTTTTCTTGCTGCTTAAGCTTGCTTGTGAACTCAAAAATATCATAAAAAGACTCTAACAATGTGAAATGACGGACTGTCATCAGTCACTGTGTGTCCGTTATTTTTAGTGTTTTTCAATGTTGTTTTCTATTTTGGGATGGTGTTGTGGTGGTGGTGTTTCAGTTGAGATATAGGTGGTAGCTTTGAGTGGGGGTTCGGTCGTGGTTCTTTGGACTCGAATTTGGTATCATAACGGTTTGCGGACGGGAGCTACATATGGGGGTGGTTGGTGTTATTTAGGTGAGGAGATAGGTGTTTATTGGGGTGATTTCTTTTGGAGGCAACTTTTGTTACACATGTCCATGGTCGTCGTCGCTAGTTCTTGTTTGCTTTTTTGGGTTGTTAAGGTGTTTAGGGTGTTTGGAGGGTGTATGTTCGTTGCGAAGAGCCTTTTCCTTTTGATTTGCTTGTTGTTTGCACCAATCCCATATCATGTCTATGGTCTTACATATTGTTTGATGGTGTCCGGTGGGCCGGTTATTTTTGCTTTGAGATCGGGAGTAGGTGTCTAGTTGCAATCATGTTTGACTTGATATGGTGTTCTCTGGTGTACCGGGGGCAAGGGGTGACCTGCTGATTTGGTTATAAAGTCTGGTGGGCCGATCACTTTTGATTCGAGATCGGGAGTCTGGGAGTTTTATTTTGAGGGGTGTTCTATGGGGGTGAGTAGTGACGATAGGTGGTTATGGATACTGTGTTTACAGTGTTTTGTTTCTGTTAAGGTGTCTGTCTTAGGTGGTTATGTGTTTTGGTAGGTTTATCTTCAAGTGCTTTGTTTGGTGGTTATGGTGTACCGTCCGTCTATATGCAGTACCATTTGTATCTTGTTTCGTCCATACCTTGCGTCTTACGGGGATGACGTTTAATAATATTTGTTGATAAAAAAATAAAATAATTGTTAATTTAATCACCGTTAAATGGCAATATATATACATATATATATATATAAACCGTCAATATGCATACACGTTAGGGTATTTGGTTTCACTTGCCTTAGAAGTGCTTTTCAAGTGCTAGAAGCAATTATGGCTCTAAAATTATGTTTGATGTTTTTTTTAGATATCGGTTTTGGGTATTAAAAACAATTATACATGAAGCTACTGGATGTAGTTTTTTATTTTAAAATTGATTCTAACACACAAATTTATAATTCAACTCATTTTTACATAAATGTATTAAAAAATAAATTACTTTATATGCAACTTATTTTTAATCAGAATCAATTTTACATAATAAATTCACCAAAATCATTTTTTGGCGAATCAAAACCAAACATATTAATGTCAATACACACTTTGTTACATTTCAAACCAAATATGATTTCTTTTATTAGACACTATTTGTTTTCCTCTATCGTGTCTCATTGCTCTGTCCATGATTTGTTTTCGTCCAACTCTATGCTCCTTTCACATTTTTTTAACTTTTTTATTTTCGTTTGACTTTCTTCTCTTTTATTTTATTGCATCTTATTGATTCCTTTTAAAGTTAATACTCCAAAGCACATTTTTAAATTAAGAAAAGTATGATGCAGTTACATCCCTTTACATTTGCTTGGTAGTGGTCCAAGTAGAAAGTCACATGTATTGTTGTACTACTTAAACAAGAAAGAGGAAATGTAAAGAATCAAGAATAAAAGCAGTGTGACTTTATGACAAAAATAGCAAGAAGCCTTCTTTTTTAATTTACTTAATCACAATTTTAATCTCCTATGTTTACCCACTTAGGAATTGGCATTCCCATTCCTCAAATTTTTGGTCTTAAAAATAGTTATGTGTCATATGTTAGTCGTGGAATGATCAACACACATGAAATTCAAAAAACACTCTAAATTTTTAGTTTAAATACGATATATCATCATTTTTAAGACCAAAAAATCATAATGAGAGACTAAAATTATTTTAGTCTCACAAGAGCAACTTAGGTGATAGCCGCAACGACAATTATATGTAGAAGTCGAAGTTCGAACCCCTACCTCATGTGTGACCTCAACAACAGGCTTATTTGAGAAAAATTAAAATGGGGAACCCCTACCTCACTCACTCACTTACTCACTGTCCATTTCATTTTCTACCATTAACCTAGGAGAAAGCTACCTCTTTATGCGTTCTCTTCAATTTTTCACAGATTAGGAGGCGCAAGAAATCATAATATTGAAAACAAAAACAAATTTGTTACTGAAACATTCAGGGGAAGATTTTACTGTGTTCAACCTGAAGTAAGGCCAAAAGGAATATTCAGGGGAAGATTGGAATTTGAAAGTTATGAAACTGTTCCTTACACAAAACGAACTCGCTTTATTGCAATGTCGATAGATTTAGAGAGGGATATAGGTTTGAAGGGGTTTCAAGAATTCAAACAAATATTTTCAGGGAAGAATAACTTGGATGATCCAACACATCCACATAGTGTTAGGGTTACAAAAGTTTTCAATAATATCATCAATGCATTGCATAGAGAGATGAACAAAATGAGGTCTGCTTCTGATTATACGATTTTGCATCGTCTTTGGCTGCTTTTAATTCGAAGGTCACCTCCTTCTCTGTCGCATTTGGATGGATTAAATTGGGAGGTTTACATTATAAACCATCCTAGTAAAATTTATGCCGAAAGTTTCCCTGGTGGGAAGTTTACTGTATCCACCGGTTTGGTCGAGCAAAATGGATGTGATACAAAGTTAGCAATGATTTTAGCTCACGAGGTATTTCGTGATTTTGACGATTTTGCAGAGATCTCTATTTAGTTCTATGATTTGAAAAAAAATATTGGTTTTTTTTTGTTAATTAGGTTGTGCATATTGTGGCTCGGCACGGCGCTGAAGGGTTTGAAGATCCCCAAAATATCTCTAGGAAACGAAGGTATGAATATGATTATTTCCTTATCTCTCTTTTCTAATCCATTGGTTTTCTGTGTGTGTTGTTCTTCAGTTGTAATAGATTCATTTCATTGATACAGATTTTTTAGGAACTTGCCTCGGTAACAAAATAAAGTTTGAAGATGTATAGTGTACATACAGCAATACTAGAATACAAATTAAGATAGTGAGTTAGAGATAAACTGGGGATGGTAAAGAGTGAGTTTGTTAGAGATATGAGAGCGATGATAGAGAGTGAGTTAGTTTGTGCACAAGCTGAATTTTCACAATAGAGTCGTGACTCTATTGTAGAAAGACAAAGCCTTGCAGAATAGTTTTTGTAAGACCGGCAAGGCAGAGAGACTTTTTTGCCAGAAAACTAGCCAGCTATGTCTCTAAATGTACCTACATGCAAGGCAGACGGTGGTGGTTGTGACAGAAAATTGGCGGCAGCGACAGAAAAAGTCAGCGGCTTCATGTATTTTTACGTTTGTTTACACTAGTTCTTCTTTACAGGTTCATGATATGTGACCTTATATTTTTACATTTAATGGATCAATATTGATTTTTTAAGATTCAATTATAACTATCTAACATTTGACATTGCTCTTTTGGTTCATTTGATGCATCTCTTCTGGTCCAATGCTCCTTCCTGTCAGTCAATGTTGTCTTCGTCATTAAATATATACTCATGCTTGTTCTCAACCCAATTTATTCACAATTTTCAGGTTTGAATTTGAAGCTGATTACATTGGGCTTCTACTAATGGCATCAGCAGGCTATGATCCTCGGCTGGCACCTAAGGCGTATGAGGACATGGGTGAGTTACAGGTTTCTATACCTGTAGGTTCTGTCTCTGCCTACCCAACAGAAAGAGAAAGAATCAAAGCGTTACTTCATCCTAAGATAATGGAAGAAGCTCTTACTTTGTATAATGATCAATAGATACTAATTATTATTTTTTCTTTTCTTTGTTGAAGCCTCCCCTCCTGCCAAAGCTCTCGAGTCTCGTGCTACTATCGCTGTTTTTGGCCGACGACTTTGCTTCTTTAACTTGCAGATAGTTTAATTATATTTGCTTTGCCTGCAATTTTTCATTTTGATGAACTTTGTACTAAAGATTATGTCCTCTGACCATGTGTACTTTGTTTGGACAAAGTATATTGTGTGAATGCTTTAGACCTTTAACCTTCTACAAAACATCTATATTAACTAATTATGTTGAACGATATTTGTGTTATTTGAACAATTATTTCTTTTATTCCGGTTGTACAATGAGACAAAGTTTGGGAACTGGAGCTGTATAGTATAAAATCTAAGAAGACATAGCAATCATGTCATGGCAACCCTTTCATGAAGGCCATAATAGAAACAATTTAGTATGATACCAAGCACTAAGTCACTTGGCTATGCTATCATTTTCATATAGTACTTAAACACTTGATAAATATTAAATTCCGGAAGATGTTTCTTATACAAGGTTAGGTTATCCCAATATGTATAGACTTTATTTGCTTTTTTATTTACAGAATGATATTTTCAACAAATATATTAATGATAATTTCAACAAATATTGTTTATAAAATTTGAACATTATTCATTTAAGGCTTAAATATGTAAGTCGTCCCTGTAATTTGGCATGTTTTTGGTTTTCGTCCTTGTATCTTTTTTTGTTCTAAAACAACCCCTGTATGTTAATCATTTCTTGATTTTTGTGCCTCCAGTCAACTTCGGTTACAAAAACGCACATGTGGCAAACAGAGGATGACGTGGCAGTGTCTGACGTGACAGACGATGCTGACATGGCAAACTTATTGATGAGTCACACAGTGAGAGGGACCAAAACCAAAAAACGAAATTTGTAGAGGGCCAAAGTCGAAGAAAAAAAATTCGTAAAGGGACCAAAACCAAAAAGCCATAAAAAAAAATACCTTTCTTCATCTTCTTCCTTCCACCTCTTTTACATCTTAATCATTGTCTTCATAAATTCATCAAAAAACCCAGAAAAAAAATACTCAGAAAAGAGATAAAAAAAAAACTAAAAATCATCATCTCACCCTCAATAGACAACTTCTCACAAACCCAAACAAAATCTCCATTGACAATGGTCAGATTGACATCTCAACAATAAAATCCACAATGTCCATAGTCCCAACTAAACTTTTATTGATAATATCAAAATCAAATTATAACAACAAAATCCTCATTGTGAATGCTCGAATTCCCAATATTGAAAAAATTCACAAAATTCTCAAATTGTAAAACCTAAAGAATGAATTTTCTGTTTTTTTTCATTACCAACTCTCGTCTCATCATTGATCTCGTGTCTCTGATGTTTCTTGGTCACTCCAAATGCTTTCTTCATCAATTCTTTGAACTCTAATCTCATCATTTTTGTTTCGAACATTTGGGTCATGTTCTTTTTTTTCGGTTGATTTGGAAGATTGTTGTGGGAAATTGGATTATAAGAGAAAGGTTCAAGTTTGATATGAATATTGTTTTCATTTGAAGATCTAGAGGGATAATAAATAGAATTGAGAAATATGTTGGAATGTTGAATTGAGATGAGTTTTATTTTAAACGATTTTAAAGTGTGTGAAATTGGATTGCACGTTGAACAGTGGGTATATTGGTTTAATTTGATTTTGTTATTTGTGAGAAGAAATAAAAGAGAAGTTATCACATGAAGGTATAATTGAAGGTGTTGGATTGAGTATGATGGATTTTTGGATTTTGAAGGGATGAATTTATGTGTTTGTTTGATGATGATGATGAAGTTTATGAAGACAATGATAGTAATGAAGAAGAAGATGTGGGAAGAAGATGAAGAAATGTAATTAAATTTGAATTTTTTATCTTCTCGTTTTTTGGTTTGGACCCTCTACAAATTTCGATTTTTGGCTTTGGTCTTGGAAATAGTCAGGGTCCATCTACAAATTTCATTTTTTTGTTTTTGTTTTTGTTTTGGTCCCTTTACGAATTTTTTTTTTTTGACTTTGGTCCCTCTACAAATTCCGTTTTTTGATTTTGGTCCCTCTCACTGTGTGACTCATCAATAAGTTTGCCACGTCAGTATTGTCTGCCACGTCAAACACTGCCACTTCATCCTCTGTTTACCACATGTGCGTTTTTGTAATGGAAGTTGACGGGAGGGACGAAAATCAAAAATTTATGAACTTACAGGGGTTGTTTTAGAACAAAAAAAAGATATAGGGACGAAAACCAAAAACACACCAAATTACAGGGATGATTTACATATTTAAGCCTTCATTTAAAACAAAATTTTAAATCCTCAATATGTGCATTTAAACCTTAGTTTTGTTCACCAATGAAGGAGTGGTACAAAGCAATAGGGTCAACAATTGTTTGGAAAGTATTGCAATGGAGGATATGAAGTTCCATAAGGATGACAACCGCTAACCCAAGACCACTTAGATGATGGCATGAGTCTCTACAAACTTAACTAAAGTTTTGGATTCAAACTCGAGCTTGGACGTGCAACAACCTTCAACCCAAATTCTTTAATATTTTGAGATAAATAAGACCTACTTAATGGTGGGACCCCTTCCTGGATCCTGCGTATGCGGGAGCTTTAGTGCACCGGATTGCCCTTTAAGACCTACTTATAAATGTGTGTGGTTCCACGTTTAAATCTTGTTTCTCGCGTCCTAAATAATTTTTTACCATTATTTACTAAAGCTAGATATCCAAGCTTTTAACTAAACGTGCAGCTGCGTCCAATTTGCCGTCAGGCCAAACACATGCTTAGAGTTCTACAAGTTCTTTAATATGCACCTATTAGGTTCTTGATACGACCAATTCATTCATACCAACCTATTATCCATGCAACATCATAAATGTGAAATGGTTTTTTAAAAAGGGTTTTTTCTTAATGAAAACCTTAGACTCTTCCTCTATGTTTTGAGATAAATAAGACCTACTTATGGTTCTACAATCTATACTCTATAGTTAGCATTATCAGGTTTACTTTAACTTGTGAATGTGATTTACTAACATAAAAACAAAGGGCCAAGAGAATACCTCTATTCCGAATGAACCGCAATAAAGTTATCTACAACTAACTGAAGTGAGACAAACTTTTTGGGCTTTGCTGTAGTGTTGCTTTTGTTATCAGTAGACAGAAGCTCTCTAAAAGATTTAAGTTGTTTCGTAAAACCAAATTCGTACACTATTTTCTAAATCAACTCATCTTTTGCGTACTCATAGATATCATGGAAAACGAAACAACATTTCTACAGTAGTCTAAAATACAAAATAAAACTGATAATGAAGAATCAACATACTAATCAATCTTACATGCCCTCTAAAAATCAAGTTCCCAAACCAGACTAGATCTCCTCAGTCCTTACTGACATGACATCCTTCTCCAAGGGATTGTGGAGTTTGATGCTAGACTGATAATGAAGATCAAACTCTATAATACGGATATGTTCTACTCCTCTTCTCTCCATCAAATGCTATCTTTGTTATAGGACATAGAAATGAGTATCTGCAGAATATGACAGACCTTTTAAAAGCTCTAACTTGGATTCAGCACCATGTTCAACCTTATCTTTCACAGATCAAAATAACTTTGCATTACTGTGGGAAATGAAAACCCATTGGGTTGTCTAGATGGTGTTGGCTTGCGACCTTGGAGTATGCTCCTCTTAAAGTCTCAAGTTTGATTCTATCTGGGGCCGATTTCGTTGGCTAGCTTGGCTTCTTCGGAAAAGAAAAAAAAACTTGAGATGCTTGAATTACACTTCCCTTCTTTTCTTATGTTAAAATATACATTCCCCTCACTCGAAAAATAAAATTTATACTCATCTCCAATATGAGAGATGCTTGAATTACAATCTCCTCCCTTAATAATTAAATATGCATTACACGTTAATCTATTTTAACATAAATAAATATTTTTATGATATAAACTAATTTTGAACCACCATTTATGAAAAATAAGTTCATTTATTTATAATTTAAATATCAATAATAATTCAATTTATATATTTTATTATTATTTTATAATTTAGAGTATAAAATTAACATTAAATAATCATACTTTTATTGTCCTTAGTAATTAATTTTTCACATATCTTAATTTTATTTTGGGTTGTTTCATATTTTATAATAGGGTTTAAAACTATATGTTAATAAAATTGTGAATAAAAAATAGCGAAATATATGTATTCACAACAACTGAATTGGATTGATATGTTAATGAAATAGACTTTGTGGATTGATATGTTGCACAAGGTTGATAGTTTAATTGGATGCTATTTTAATTTAAGCAACTCAAGAGAACAATTTTTCTCTTCTTTACTTACCAAATTTAGCATTACAATGTGATAAAATTACATGGGAAAATTTTGATGCTAGTGTTAAATTTTTTTCTGTTTTGAAAGGACTAGTGTTAGATTTATATATATTAAGTGTATCGTTCACAACAACAAAAATAATATAGCACATGTGTTGACTAGGATAATAATAGATATGTCAATTTGTTGTTAGGGTCTCTACATCATCTTACCAATATACCTATGATATGTAGCCCCTCTTTTATTTTAAATTTTTTAAGAAAATAATAATAAAATTGGGCAAATGCTATGGTACAAATAACCCATTTTTATTTTTTGTTACAAGGTTAAAACAACAAAATAAAAAGAAAACAACCTAAAGAAAAAGAAAAGATAAGAATAACTTTGTAAGGAAGAAAGTGCATGTCGTATCATTGTCAACTTAGCCATAAAATCCGAACAATGGTTCCGTTCCCCTCTTGAAGAGTATCAAAAACCGAAACATTATTATTGAAAAGCAAGTCCTTTATTTCTTGAATCAATGTTTCATAGAGATGATACCTCATTTTCTGACCTTCAATAAGATTAATGCAATACAAAGAATTAGAATAGCCAACCAACTCATCAATAAACGTGTCTTTGGCCAAAAGAAGGCCTTTGTGAGTAACATATAATTCAACAAGCAAAATATCTTAAGAGTTTTGAAGGAAACCAAAAAAGTATATATATATTAAACAGAAGCCTGCGTTGTTTATGAAAACTCCCCTAAGGGGAGCCAAGACAACTACCATCAGCATTAAGAAGGATACCATAGTGATTGTTATTGTTCCACTTAATAAATCTATCAACCAATGGTCCATTAGAGTGAGTAGGAAACAAGAAGTGAAAGTGTCGACTGTGCTTCGAATGTTGACAAAAACATTATGCAAGGTCCGAATTTCATTATTCAAACATATATAGTTGTGTTGCCTCCAAGCTCACTACACCCCTGCTGAGAAGTGGTTTTCATGGGAACCATGGCCAATATAACCTGATTTAATTCAGTCATGAATGTTCATAGGAGTGTAAAAATCTGGGTATCTGGAACCGATGTGGTGCTTGAAGTTTTTGGAAAAAGTACAATCTCGAACAAAATGCAGAATGGTATGATCACGAGCACCGTAGTGAGCACAAGTAGGAAATCAGGTCGATATATTTTGATGGTAGAACTTGATACACACATAATTCAGTCTTACCTAGTAACAATATCATTATCTCCTTGTGAGAAGTAACCATATCACTATCTCCCTCTGAGAAGTAACCCTGTCATTCTCCTCCTTCATGTCACAGCATCTCTTCATCACCTCTCTTTGAGCATGAAAAGGACGAACTTGAATTCCAACCAGATGAAATCCTCACACAAATAACAGACCCTCGCCTCCGCCTTGTTGGCCGCTTCCTCAGTAACCGTCCAATTAGATACTACATGATAATGGAAAAGATTGAATCTTTTTGGAATCCTGACAAAAGCGTTCAAATTCAAGAGGTCGAACCATACCTTTATAAGTTCAATTCTTTCATCACCTCGACCTACATAGAATCCTCAAGAAAAATCTGTGGTTTTTCAAGAATCCTCTCTTGGTCCTTGATGTACTTCCATAAAATGGCGTTCCGTCCTAGAATCATCTCTTTCAATTTGTGACGTTCTAGATTCAAGTGCACGACATGTCAACAGGTCTCATGACCAAAAAAATTAGGGAAAGAAATCGCAAACTTCATTGCTGAATTTATCGAGTACGAAGCGAGGAACAACTTGAATTGCCTTCGTTTATATATTAGGATCAAAGTTCTACTACTCTTTCGACGTTCACGGTTGCCAAGTTAACCATCCAACCATTTCTCTTTTTGGAAAGGTTAAGTCTTTATCCTATGACAAGAAATATAGACAAACATTCAAGTAACATTCAAGCAGCCTTTTGAAGAAATTATAAACCCCCCCTATATTTGAGAAAATAAAAAAGAAAATTATACAATAATGGCAACAAATTAACTACAATTTCTAGATTAAAACGTATAATATGAAGTCATAGATCAAGTACATCTTTCATTAAACTATTGTACTGATTGGACTGCCACATCTATCCAAGCTTAAACATGCTTGGTTCAATTTCACTTAATTGGACATTAATATTAAGCCATAAGTTCATCAATTTTAAGCACAAAGAATGCATTATATGTGATTGAAATTATAATTGAGTTCACAAGTAAAAATATGATCAATATAGGTTCGACATCTTACTAGATATATGGAAGTATAGATTCTAAACATACGTTTAAAGAATTTATAGTTATTTACATTTAGGCTTCATTTAATCTTTTATGTTACTAATTTAGCTATTAAGAGCCCAAACCGAGCTAAACCACTTGAACTCATGTTTCAAATAATTCCTTGGTTCTAATTAAAAATTGAAATAGAGGAGAATCCCACTTGATGTAAAAATCTTATCAGAACCCAAAGTTTCCCCCTAAAACCACTCTTTTAGCCATTTTTTGGCTTATATTTGTGCACAAGCTGCATAAATTGAGTACTATAACGGAGGATAGCTTTCAAATTCAAAATTTAGAAATTATTGATGAAACATGTCAAAAATTATAGAAACTCAGAAAGTGCACGTGCAAATCAGTCTCAGTTTCAGAATCCTTATCATGCAGAATTTTGCTCCAAGAAATGGCTTTTTAGTCTACATAAACCAGAAACTAGTGAAGCAAAACTTTTTTTAATAAGAAAAATATCATTAATTATAGTTATAGAATTTAACAATTATGGTTAACAGTTAAAACTTTCATGCCCTCTGAAAATGAAGTTTCTAAACCAAACAGGATCACCTCACTGACAACCTTATCTAAAGGATTGTGGCTGGGACTGCCACTATCACTGCCCATCAAATGGTCAATTAGGAAGGTTCCAGGAGGAAAAGTAAAGAACATATAGCATCATTGAGCTATAGGAAATGACTCTATCTGCAACAACAGGTGGAAAAGTAAAAATGTACTCGCTAGTATACTTGTTATAATGTCCAAGTCCATTCATAAGAATGGATACCCAAATGAGATGTAGGGTAGTCACCATACAAAACTGTTACTAGACTAACAACAAGCAATAAGCTCTGAAATTTTAAGCACAATTAATGCAAGATATGCAACAATATGTCTATGATTTAACACCACATGTATCAGATTCATAGATACAGATTAAGTTTTAGGGATAAGGACATTTATTTACTGTCCTTACTAATTGACCTCTTTCTTTTAAAATTCTATAAAGCCAAATATTACAAATAATGAAAAACTATTCCTTCAAATCACTGTTTTTCTTTTTTCTCACAATTACAGCTTTGCTATCTATCTTCTGTCTACTTCTTCTCCTTTTATTCCCTTTAATTCAAACCTTATATGTTATTTATCTCTAACTAGTCTTATTCTGTTCACAGTTACCTTGTTGAGTTGTGACCTATGGATAGATAGCCAACAATCTACATTCTCCTTTTAGAGTGGCTATTTTTATAAGGTCAGTGAATGTGACTAGGATGAAACTCTATAATATGATATGGATATGTTCTACTCGACTTCTCTCCATCAAATGCGATATTTGTTATAGGACTTGGAAATGAGTATCTGCAGAATATGACTGACCTTTCAAAAGCTCTAACTTGGATTCGGCACCATGTTCAACCTTACTTTTCACAAATCGAAAATAACTTTGCATAACTGTCGGAGATGAGGTATTCAATAACAATGAAAAATGTGCATGGTTTAAATCAGCCCCAAAAAAATTGGAAGTGATTTCTATGCCCAATCTATCAAAGAACGCACATCCATTCATACCTAGTGACTACGTATCATAAAACAGTCCTCCTTGGGTATTGACTGACTAGAAATTGTGTGAAAGCACAAAAAAAGCATCTCATAAGGAATTAGAGGGGGGAAAAGCAGTCCTCCCTAGCCTTTACAGATCATTCTTAGCCTTTCATCTCTCTTCCACCTTTCCTTAGGTGCGACTTTCATAACTCGGTACACTCTGTTTAAAGGAGAATGCAAACCTATTTTTTGCCAAATCCAACAAAAAGAATGTAAAACTAGTAGCCAAACACAAGAAATCAGGTTCAATTTCACTTAACTGGACTTAAACAAACTGCCATATTGTGGCTATCAAATCAATTGTTAAGGCAACCCCTCCATGGAAATTAGCCTATATAAGAGTTAGGGTCCTTCAAAGTATCACCCAGAATAAATGAATAAAAAAATAAATGAATGAGGGTTCACAACTTTTCACAATAATGCACCATGATAATAATGGTGTTGTACATTACCACATCAGGTTGTACCAATTTCCCATCAACCCGTCTCAGCAATCGTAGAGCTGCTTTTGTTTCACCAACTTTACACAACCCATTAATCAAGGTACCGTAACTAATTTGGTCTAAATGAAATCCAAGCACTACCACCTTGTCATGAAAGTGCAACACTTGATGGATGTCACCTTTGAGGCAGAGACCCTTGATGAGTGTAGTTAAAGTTATGGCATTTTAGTCAGCCCCACAAAAAGTTGCTAGTGATTTCTATGCCCAATCTATCAAATAATGCACATCCACTCATACCTAGTGACTACCTATCATAGTTCAATAGTTCAATACTAGCATCTCATAAGGTATTGGAGGGGGAAAAGCAGTCCTCCCTAGGTACTCACATACTAGAAAATTGTGTAAAAATAAATAACAATCTCTTCTGCAATGTATAATTTTAATTCCAAAATACTAGCATCTCATAAGGAACTCGAGGTGGAAAACCAGTCCTCCCTAGACTTTACAGATCATTATTAGCCTTTCATTACTTCTCTTCACCTTTCCTTTCCTTAGAGGCAAACATCTAAAAAGTACACATCATGCAGATTCCAAAATTTCTGCAACCTCATACTAACAAAATCAGTTTTTTTTTTAATTTCTTTCCATGATTATATACAATCATTGTCAAAATTAGGTGCGACTTTCATAACTTAGTACACTCTATATGCTTAAATATAAATACAATATAACAACAGATAAATAGAATACATCTTACCTAGTTTGAGTCTTATAATAGGCCTCTCGTAATCATTTCACGAAGAAGTTTCTCCGCCTTATCATTTTCATCTTTATCAAACAGAGAACGGATGATTATTTCATAAGTAACGGCGTTTGGAATGCAACCATTTTCTTCCATTTTTGACAGCAAAGCCAATGATTCATCAAACAAGCCATGACTACAAAACCCTTGAATCATAACGGTATATGCATTGACATCTAGAATGTAGCCTTTGACCAAAAGATCTTCAAAAACTATCTGTGCATCCTCTAGTCTTCCATTTTTGCATAGCCCATCAACAAGTACTGTGTATGTACACTTATCTGGCTGAATTCCTTCGCCTTTCATCTTTGTTAACAACGCGATTGCCTTGTCAACCTGATGGTTTTTGCTTAAAGCATCCAATATAGAATTGTAAGTAATTATATCAGGTGGTTGGCCTTTATCATGCATCTCATCGACTAGCTTCAAAGCATAAGATATTTTCTCCGATTTACACAAACCATCAATAAGGGAATTGTAAGTTACCACATTAGGAATAATTTTTCTGCAATGCATTTCTTTTAAGAGATTCATGGCTTCATCTGTCATTTTAATCTTACAAAACCCATTAATCAAGATATTGTAACTCTGAATATCATGATTCACTCCCCTCTGAGCCATAGTGTTGAATATACTCTTAGCCTTATTCACTTCTTTAACAAGGCAATATCCATCCATTAAAGCGCTATAAGTAACAACATCAGGTTTAATGCCTTGTTCCATCATCATAGCTAACACATTTTCAGCCTCTTTTACTTTTCCCTCCTTACAAAATGCATCAACCAATATATTAAAGGTACACACAGTTGGGTTGATGTTTTCTAATACCATTTTATGAAACAAACCAATTGCATCTTTCAATTGACCCATAATGCAGAAGCCGCATATTAAAGTATTATAAGTGACAACATTAGGAGAAATTCTCTTAGCAACCATTTCAGAATATAAATCAAAAGCATCATTAACAAGTTTACCTTTGCACATACCATCAATAATCGTACTATACATTACCACATCAGGTTGCACCAATTTCCCATCAAAAATCAGGTTTGATTCCTCTAAATTCCATTTGTTGAGAAAGGGAAACAACAGTGGAGAAATGATTGGATTTGACAAGTTAGTATTTAAGTATTTTTCGTAACGTTTACGTCATTTAAGTTATTTAATTATAATTTGTAGGCTCTGAATAACTTACATTTTTAAGATCTAAAATACCCTAAATTATTATAGTTATTCGGAACCTAAAAATTATAATTAAATAACTTAAATAGTGACTCAATTCCTTGGTAGTTAGTTCATTACAATTTTATCAAACTTTTTCTAAGTATCAAAAGCTTTTCTTTTTCATAGTCAAGGATGAGTTTTTCTTTTTTAGCGAAAACAAATTTTTATTTATAAATTACAAAAATGTAATTTCTATATTCTTTTTGAAATTGAAGTACATATACTTTTATTCGTAGATCATTATATCATAATATTGAAAATGTAATTTAAATTAATTAAGTTTGCAATTTTTTAAAAAAATAATACATAAATACAATTACAAATAAGCTAAAAATGTTAAACTCAAGTTTTGTTTTTTTAATGAAATTAGATGAAAAGTTAAACTCAAGCTTACTAATACTACCAAGCCAACTTAAAAATAGTCAATTATATATCCTATCAAATCATAAAAGTTAAATTATTCAAAAATAAATAAATAAATAAAAGTTAAAATTCATACCAAAGTTGTTGAAAGTTGAAAAACTTGCTTGTCCCTAACCTCAGAGAAAATTTTGGTTTCATGCATTTAACACATTTATGTACGATTTCTTTAATTGGAATTTCTAATTGCTAATTAAATTAACATTTGACAATTATATTATAAAATAAAAAATAAACAAAAGCGCAACAAGTGAGAGGAGTCCTACATTAAGGAAAATGTAATAAAAGAGTATCACTATCAAATGTTCACCAAAATTTATTTACATATCACATCCACAACTACCAGCAATAATGCATGCACATTATCAACATCAGTATCAAATCTTCACAAAAAATTTCCAGTCCAGTTATAATGCATGCACATTATCAATATCAGTATCAGATATTCCCAAAAAATTTCCATTCCAGTTATAATGCATGCACATTTTCCCTTCCTACCACATTGGCACCTATCCTGCATAATTATGTAGCACAATTCTCATGACAGCACAAATCCATTTTGGATTGTTTGAAAAATAATTAATATTGGTTGTGTGAACTCAGAATCTAAGATAGACCAATATGTGCATGTGATTACAACCTATACACTTTACAAAGCAATACAACCTGTACACAATCATCAGTTTCAGAATTTAGATTCACATGCTTATATGATGTATGTTCTTGCTCCCAACAGAGTAGTTTAAAATACAAAATAGAACTGATAATGAAGAATCAACATACAAAACCATCTTACATGCCCTCTAAAAATAAAGTTCTGAAACCAAACTAGAACTCTTCAGTGCTCACTGACATCCTTCTCTAAGGGATTGTGGCTGCTATTATCTCTGCTAGTCGCCTAGTCCTGATGAATAAGCATAGCAAGTATGTATAACCTTAACAAAACAAAAACAGAGTGTGTTATGAGATTCTAAACAACAAGAATCAAGTCGGCTACATGGATCAAACCAGCGGCGAAGCTAGCCAGTTTTCTACGAGGGGGCCAAATATTTTTGTTGACAATTTTTATTGTTAACAAAGCTTTTTTTTGTAAATTCTCAAGAGATTTGAAGTGACAAAATAGAATGAAATGCATCTATCAAACAAGTGAATATCATTAACTTTCTTATTTCTATTAGTTTTTGACAAGTAAAATAATTTGTGGTAGCGAAATCATATTTTTTTTGGGTAGCTAATTATCAAATGTACTAACTTATTCAAATAAAAAATATACTTCAGGGTAGCCAAAGCTACCTCATACTCATACATAGCATTGCCCCTGGATCAAACTAAAATATAACCTTCATTATTAGGTGTCCAGCCATGCATCACCTCACTTTCTGAGATCACTAATAATGAAAAACTATTCATTCTTCAAATCATTTCAGATTAGCTGTCTATTTTTTGCCAAATCCAACAACAACAATGTAGAACTAGCAGCCAAACACAAGTAACCAGGTTCAAAATACTTAACTGGACTTAAACAAGCTGCCATATGCTTCCGTCAAATCAATTTTTTAGGCAACCCCTCCATGGAAATTAGCCTATATAAGAGTTAAGGTCCTCCAAAGTATCACCCAGCATATATGAATAAATAAATAAATGAGGGTCCAGACCTTTTCACAATCTCGAATAATGTACCATGATAATTATCTGTACCTGCCTGTCAACAATATGGATAAAAAGTTCTAAGGAGAGAGAGAGAGAGAGAGAGAGAGAGAGAAATGAAAGAAGGGAGGCAACAATAATAAAAAGTCTTTTCCCCCTCCATCTCCTATTTATCGTTACCATATTGTCCTTGCCATTCTGTCATGAAGGTGTAATTCATAGGACCATCAAGTGATCAATACATAAGCATGCACAAGTTCAAAACCACAAAGCAGGCTACAAAAAATATGGATAACACACTTGACCAATCACAAGTGCTATAAATAATAAGGGACGGACACTCCACGTCTTTGTCCCTCATATTGGATTTAGTAAGCACGCAATCACAATAAATTCTCTCCAATAAGAGCTTTGCCCTATTACTA
>Ga0228710_1006463_pt1 | contig 17737 bp, 12 predicted proteins | sample MedpolnodulmetaG_FD_177995 | JGI IMG/M metagenome (GOLD analysis project Ga0228710, IMG submission 177995) | Root nodule microbial communities from Medicago polymorpha collected in Santa Monica, California, United States - pink nodules | ecosystem: Host-associated > Plants > Roots > Nodule...
TATATCTATTTTAAATGAAATGCACGAAGTTTTCTTGTAAAAAAAAAAATCTGAGTATTCTTTGAGTGCGGCAGTCTTTCCCTATTTCTGACTAAAACATCATCCTCTTATTCTTATTTATCGATTTTGTCATCCAAATATCAATATTTTTCTTCTTCTTGCTGAAACTTTTCTTAGTAGTTCGTCAATTGTAATCGTTTGGTTTAATTAACTTCATCAATAATCAATATTAAATTAAAATCTTAGAAAATATTAAAAGAATATAGATACTCCGTATTTTGAATGAATTGATTGCTTAATTTATGCTTTTAATTTAATTTGACCCAATGAACACGGATTAATTTATATGGAGCAAAACATGATATCAAGTGTGAAACCCAATCTTGTACACATAATGGTGCTTATGAGGTATTCTTACTTTGAGTTTTATGTGTGCTCTCATGATTTTTGCAAAAGTTTTCTCAACAATGCATTCCAAAACAAATATCATGAGCCATGTACCCATGATTTTTTAACCTAAGTAGATTGTAAATTTTTACTTCTGTCGTGAAGTTCCGACTCTCAATCTTTTAATGTCACTTATTTAATTTTAAGAGTGTGAATATTGTTTTAAAAAAATGGCAGCATGCCAGGGACCTCAAACCTATATCTAAAAATTATTTGGTGTGCTGCCGTTTGGGTTATTTTAAAGGAGATGAACAATCGTGTCTTCCAACATACGGTTGCTACCCCTTATACGCTTATTGAAAAGGTTAAGCTATATTCGTTTTTATGGTTATAATCAAAGCAGGTTTCCTACAGTTACAGTTTACATGATTGGTGGAAACATCCACTTCCTTGTATGGGCATTCTTATGTAACTTAGTTCGTCTGTTTTACTTTATTTTGGTGCTATCGCGGTAACATCCTGACATTGTAAATATTGGTTGGTGTTTTTTCCCCTTTCACGTCTTGTGTGGGGTGATTCACCTTTATTAATTTCAATCTCATTTTAATTTCTTAAAAAAAAAAAAAAATTCAATATTCAAGCAATATGAGACATTTTAATGTATCAAATCAAAATACTAATATAACAAAATGTGTAGAGTATATGGAAGGAGTATCTACCACACACCAAAAAATAGATGCATATTAATGTGAACACAAAAAAAAAAAAGTGAACAGTGTATCTCTCTTTCTTACACAAAAAACATGAACGCATTTACTTCTGTACATTCAATCAAATAAATTCCATTTCCCCAACTCCATCCATTAACATTCAATTCATTTCTCACATGCCACTCACGTGCACTCGCTCTCCTATGTCAAAACAACACTTAAAACATTTTCATGCACAACAACAATAACACATCAACAACTTTTTCACCTTTCTCTCTCTCTAAACCTTCCTCTCTTCACAAAAACGTCGTCGTTATGGATAATACATTTACACCACCGTCACCACACCGTTCATCTCCGTTACAAAACATAAGCCCTAGCATTCTCATCATAATAACAATCCTCGCCGTCACCGTCATCGTTTCTCTTCTAATCTGTTTCCTCCTCCGCCACCTCAACTGTCACCGTCTCCGCCGTGATCCATCTCCAACAACCACCGAACCTCCTCCTCACACTCACAGCCGCCGTATCTCTCCAGAAACAACACCTCCTTCCGTCATCGACTCACTTCCCTTATTCACATTCTCATCCATTTCACGCCGTTCCTCCGCCGTCACCGCCGCTGACTGCGCCGTATGTTTATCAAAGTTCCGTAACTCCGACCTCCTCCGTTCTCTTCCTCTCTGTTGCCACGCTTTCCATGCCGAATGCATTGACACATGGCTCCGTTCGAATCTTTCATGTCCGTTATGTCGCTCCAGCATTCTCCCTTCCGATTCTGATCTCGCGAAAATTCTCCGATCAACTTCTTCAGACAGTTTCCGAGTTGATATAGGAAATATAAGCCGGCGTGGAAACAATCTTCCCAATCCCGACGCCGTCACCACCGGCGGTGATTCAAGGTCTTATTCTATTGGATCGTTTGAGTATTATGTAGTTGAGCCTTCAGAGGTTTCGTTTACGCAAGATCACCGGAGAAGTGTTTCCGATCAGAAGGACATTCACATTCCGGTATCGGAGGATTCATCTATGACAAATGAAAATACTATCGCCGGTGAAGTTGCTGGAAGTGGACATTGGTTGAAGGATTACGTGGACAGACTATCGGCTTCGATTTCATCGCGAACAGCGTCGTTTCGGAGTTCTGGAAGATTCTTCGCCGGAGGTGGAAGTAGTCGGAGGATTGAACCGGTTGATTATGATGTGGAAGGTAACAGAATTGGTGTAGAGATTAGTGAGATGTTTCGGTGGCTTTCAGGGGTATAACTGGTAAAGTACATTAACATTTAGGTTTATAAATTTCGATATAATTTTCTTATTTTTAATCTTTGTAAACATTTGCTACTATGTTATTTGGCTTCACTTTTGATTTTCCTTTGAGGCTTTAGAACAAAATTAATGCAAACGAGTAGAGGCATGGTAATTTTTGGATTTAGATCATGAATATTTTTAGGAATGTTTATGATAATAGGATCGTAATTAGATGAAAAGATACAAGGAATTATAATATTGGATTTTGTAAAAAGACACACCAATTATGGGTAATTTTTTCTCTTTACAATAATATTATGGCTTGTTTTTAGTAGTTTGTATTCTTTCTTGCCGATCATAATACTCCATGATTATGTTTTTTTTAAACTAGAAATCTCTACTTCAAACCAGATAGGATCGTATTCGATGATAAAAATTTTCTTTAAAAGATCCAACACTTCTCGATTTTTCGTTAAGTAGTAGTACTAACACACGTTCTTTAATTAAGTTAAAAGTGATATTTTATCATCTCATCAACTAAAGTTTACTTTATCCGTTACATATATATATGTAACTTTTCATTTTTTAGATTAGTTAAATAACCAATGCATCCGAACTAATATTTAGGTAAATTGTAATATTTATGTAAGACTAGTACCATCTAATATTTGTCTAATGCAACCAAATGAGTTTTTGTTTGTTAAACTCAAAATGTTACTACTACTAACTATTGAGAAAAAAAAAAATTAGGTGAAAATAAACACGTGTCCAAATTTAATTTGTCTGAATGTTTGTTGTTAACCTGTTAATTTTTCATACACCCAAAAAAGTAGGAACCAAAATCTGAGTTCCTTTAACTTGTTAGAATATTGTTATACTACTATAAAAGGGTATTTTTGGATTTTAGAGGAAATGTGTTGTATGGACCACGAATGAAACTATATATACTTACCTTATTATAGTGACATTAGTAAAAATCTTTGGCTTTGAAAGAGAAAAGAAAGAAAGGACATGCTTTGTTCGGTGATATTTTTCTTTTATTAAATTAAAGCTATGTTCGGTGATTTATGCTATTTTTCGAGGATGATATAAATACGAGTAAAGTATGGTGTAGGGGTTTCATGTAGGTGAGTGAAGAACGTATGGAATTCAATTAATGGTACGTAACTCATTTATTGTTGTATTACCAACCATTTTAATGATAAAGGTCCTACTTCTGCCTCAATTTGAAGTCTTTTGTGACGATTATTAATGTTTATAGTAAATGTAAGGGACACAAATTATTAATGATCACATATAACGTGATGTTGAGACTTTTTTTTGCTATATAGCTGGTCATGTTGAAACTGTTTTTGTCAATTTATTCATTTTCTGGAGAAAAAGTAATGAATAAACAGAGAATTTGTTTTTATTTTTGACAAAAAACGGAAGAAAGTTTGTTGTTGTATCATAAAAATGTAAATTATAACTTAAAAAATCACATTTTCTTTGTCCTAAAATATAAGCAAAGACCAACTTTTATGCAATTATCATATTTTTTTCAAAATAATCTTCTTTTTTAAAGTAAAATTAAATGTAAATTGCATTCAATTTGTTCTCCTTTTTATTTTCTCCATAATCATTAACCAATGAGAATTAATTTTACTTTTTTCCATGAAACTTATTCCAAGAAAAATACAAAAAATTATACCTCAAATTACTATGTTTTAGCTTTATTAATAAGTGTGAATTGATGTTTTTCTACTTATAAGTTGGGACGAAGGGAGTAAGGTGCAGTCAAAAATTCCAACAAAAAAAATTACAGTCAAAGAAAAAGTTTGTTTTTGTTTTGCTTACATGTACATGTTTAGTTTGTTAGTTAGTTAGAAATTATATACTTTTATGGGTTATGTTAACTTGTGTCCTTAGGGCACATGTTAAGCAACTCAAAGGTAGAAATTGTTTCTTAAATTTTATGCATTTAATTAACTAAAAGTAAAAAAATTAAATTCAAATGCATTAATTACAACAAAATATTTCCACTTTTGACTCTTTAACTTTTGCCGCAAGTTAACATTTCCCTACTTTTATTAATAGATCATGTTAACCGGTGCCCGAGGCACTAGTTAAGCATCTAAAAATGAAAAGAAAAAATAAAGTCAACATTAAAAACAACACTTTTTCAAGTTTCAAAAAGTAAAATACACAATTTCCAAGAAAACATTTCCTTTTATAATTTCTTAACTAGTGCCTCAGAGACACTTGTTAACATTTCCCTTTATTAATTTAATGGATGGTTAGTATTGTTAATTCATTTTTTAATACTCTAAAAGAAATAAAAAACTCATTAATTTTTTTTTTTTGAAATAAGAAACTCATTAATGATGTTGAGTTAAAGAATGAGCATGTATATTTTGCAGAGATAAATCAAAATGGAGTTATTTCACAAAAAAAATACGGAGTTAGAAAATGTAAAACACAAAAATTCAAATTTTAGTGAGATAAGTGTTCATATTTAGTGTCTTGACATATATGATTTGAATAAGATTTACTTGGTGGAAATATATCAATAAAACCCAATTTAATGCTTACACAAAAGATAATTTATAATAGTCATACTTCACCCTAGTCATATTTATAAGTAAATTTTATTTTTTTAGATTTATTAAATAATTGATTTATCTAGAATATAATAGATACATCGGTTTTTTTAATAAATCTTATAAAAAAAACAAAAATTACTTATAAATTAAATATGACTGAAGTGAATACATAAATTCCCAACATATAACCAACTTTTTTAATATGCCTAAAAAGATACTAAATGATTTTATAAATATTATGTGATGCATTTGCAGTCTAATCTTTACCTTAAAAAAAATTAATATCCATCACTTATAAACAAATTTTTCTTAAAAAAAAATCATGTTTTTTTAATTTTTTATTTCTATTTTCTAAAATGGCTCAAAAGGTATTACCAGAAACAAATGGCTCAAAAGGTTACTATAATAGTAGCATTTTCTTTTCTCATGTATTATGAATCTTATGATACTTTAGTCTGACTTGTAAAACCAATACATGTTTGTTCTTTTTCCTTTTAGATTGTCTAGGAATCCGGGGTTACTTGATGATACGGCAAACATAACTCACATCAAATGCAATACTCAATCATAAGGTTAAAAAAGAATCAACTTTGATCCATGAAAGACTGAAAGTAGTACGCAGATAGTTTGCTTTTTCCTCATCACAAACACTCTTTTTGGTTGAAAAATACAATAAGATCCAGATGATCACTATGTATATATGATTAATTGATGTTGAAAAGTCCCAATAAATAATGTTAACAACTAATACGAATCAAAATATATGAATTCACTTTTTTAAAGAGGTCAAAGTTATTTTAGACACTAGAATTGTACAAGCATTTGGATAATGTATACCATTACTAGCTTGTTAAGAAAGAGCAAATTTTCCCTGTGTTAGGAAAGTTACATTATACTCTACAATTATAATTTCATTAATCAAGCATATGTTCTTAAAAAAAATTAATCAAGCATATTTAATTTTTATAAACAAAGTTGTCTTAATTAATGGTTTCAGTTGATGCGATCATAAAGAGGATTGAAATCAATACTTAGACATGTGTCTTAAGGGCTTAGAGCACATTTTAGCATTTTCATTGTATTTATATATGATGATATAATTACTGATCTTTTCATTTTATAATAACAATTTTCACTTACATTTTTATTCCTTTTGGACCATACTGATTAATAATGGAGCTCGGCTCAGATTCTGCATTCATCTTTTCAGGCTCGGTGTTCGAAAGATTGTAGAATTAATACGGACCAATGATTATAAGTTCCCAAGAGGATTCGAGTTATAGCAAGTTTACAAGGAAAACATCCATGTAACATAATCAAATGACCATTGTTTACAATAAGTGAATGTTTATACTTTGTAATTCATCCATAACATGAAATAGAAGAAACCACGTCATATTTCTAGTTCACAACATAATCTTGTGAAATTGATGAATAATAGCTGCTCCACCATGAACTCACCAAGTTCATATTCAACTATTTACATGAACTGATATTTTCATTTATTGATGTGAGCTAATATATTTCTTCTTCCACATCATATTCAAATCATGTAATGTGTAAAAGCAGAAGTACCCTCTCGTCTTTTTGCTCGAAAGCAGGCTACATAATCAGCAACAGTAGTTTCTCTGTATCTGGGAGGATTCTCTTCTGATAATAGTTCCTTCATAGGTCCATAGAGCTTTGAGGATGCCTTAAGTCGTGGAGAAAAAGCATGCAACAGATATTCTTGGACCAACTTGATTTGCAAGTACTCTATGTACAACACTCTTGAATTTGTCATTTGTTATAAGCTACAATTCAAACAAACAAATAATTAGCTATATGTTTTCACCTATTATCCATCCTACATATTTAATATTTTCAAAGCCTGACCAAAAATCGAATCAATGAGACCTTTTGGTCATGGTTTAATATTGGTTCAATCACGATCGAACCTGATGACACATAAATAATAAAAAGTAAAAGTTCAACTAAATAAACAACGTTAAAAAAGGTAAAACAGTTGAACCAACCACGGTTGAAGTGGTTCAACCCGTTCCATCCTAGTACACTTCGATAAAATCAGACTCCCTGTAATCGAGTTAAATCAGCCAGTAAACTAATTCAATTGGTTGAAAAAGTCGATTCAATCTAATTTTTAAGACGTTGCGTTGAACTACAACAAATAAAATCAAACAAGTACTACCTCATTAGGAGAACTCTTCATTCTATTGACAGAAATAATGCACTTTGCCTATAAATAAAAACGAGGGCTAGAGAGGGAAAACTAGGCGGTCATTTGTGAAAGAGTAAGGTGCAAATTCTCCAAGTTAGGCACTGTGCTTTCTCTCTATATATAGAATGTATCACTATATATTCTACTAAAAATGGCTAGTATATGATGAACTAGTAAAAAATTACTAGTAAAGTAAGCAATAGAAGAAGGCACAAAAATCGTAACATAACACCTCAAATAAGATGCAAGATAAGGCATGCTATATGCTTGAAGCCAAGTTAAAAATGCAAGAAACTTGATTAGCCAAATTAGTTTGCATGTTGTGTCCTATTTTTGTAATTTTGGTGTCTGTTTTGCTTAGTGCAGGACACATTCAGGTTGCTCAATAAGTGGCATATTCATTTTTTTTATCATTATCTTAGAATTTGAATAGACTGTTATGGGTTTGGTCAATCTAATATGTCCGATGAGAGGTCTCTGCTTCAGCAGTTTGATTATTTGAAAGGTTACTCGTTAGACGGTAAGCCAAAGTTGAAAACCTAGACAGCAAAGAAATATACTCTACTTCTAAAACTCAGGTATATATGAAACACTAACATATACACGAGCACCGAAGGCATTGATAATGACAAGTGGACACCATTAATAATTTGAAAATATAACATAAATAATGACACATGTTAGAAACAAGACACACCTTTAAACTGAAGTGTTGGTGCCACAAACGATAATAACCACAGTTCAAGGAGCGCAAAAATTATATACACATGAATACAAACATACCTGCATACTGCGGGAAAATCTTCTGGTTTGGGAGTATCAGGAGCCAAGTTACAACTAAAACTATCCCTCCAATTAAGGTAAAAATTATGAATAGCTACAAAGCATTCACATAGACACGGACAACGGTTATAACATTGAAACATCAATGCCATTATTAATTTGAGAAGGTGAAAATTTTGACTTTTTTTAACAAGAGTGAAAAATTTGAATGTTATCACATCACATGTGTTAGTATCAGACAATGATATATATCAGACACTGATCTTAAATGTCAATGACATATTTGAATCTTAAATTTTTTGGCAAAACTTCACTTATCTTTCTACCAAAGTTCATATTACCATAGCAGTTTTTTTGAATGAAAGGGTTAAGAAAATAAGTAAAATTAAAAACTTCACAATTTGGGTATAGAATCTTGATTAGTTAGTAATCAACTAATAGGATTCAAATCATAATTCAATTTAATTTTTATAGTTAAGTTAATGGTTACCATTTAGTGTAACTGCAGTAATAATAGGATTCAAATCCAATTCTTAAACATGTACTCTCGCCGTCCCAAATTGTAAGAAAAAAACTTAAATCACACTTATTAAGAAAACTAAAACATAAAAATTTGAAGTATAGTTTTTTGTGTTTTCTTTGGAATAAGATTTATAGGAAGATGTAAAAATAATTTTCATTGGCTATTGGTTAGGGAGAAAATGGAAAAGAGAGAAAATTGAATATAATTTGCATTTAATTTAATGAGAATAAACACAAAAAAAAACTTGAAAAAGATGGTTTTTTAGAAAAACAAGATTAAATATGATAAAAATTTGTCTTTTTTGGAACCGAGGAGTACAGTATATTACTTTGGACCAATATGATCAATGATCTTTTCATATAAGAATAACAATAACTATTCTTCGCTTAATTTTTTATGCACTTTTGGACCATGCTGATTAAAGGAGCTCAATTTAACATCAACATAAATTGCTTTTGTCTTTTAGGCTCGACGTTTGAAAGATTGTAGAATACGCGACCAATGATAACAAGTTCCCGAGAGCAATTGAGTCAAAGCAAGTTTTGGTCTTGTTAAAGTGTGAAAATAAGATAGATTAGGCAATTACTTGGTTAACAAGTAATTGACTAGTTAGGTAACCAACTAACTAACCAACTGTTTTGACAGTTGAGATAGTTATGATAGTTAGTTGTGTTAGGTTTGTGTATTGTGATTGGCCGCATTTTGTTAAAACAAGTGTTCTAGCAAGATGTTGGACAAGATGTCTTGACATGTTGATACGACGTCATAGCGCGCCTTGTTTCGCTTTCTTGAAAGATTTGTTTTAAGTGTGAGATCTTGAAGATTCTATGAAGATATTATTCACGTAGAGTGTTGACCAAGAAGTGTGTGTTTTCTAAAAGCAGCAAAGGGTGGTTAAACTTTGTCATGTTTCCTAATAATGGATGTCAAAACATTTAAGGAAACAATATATATGCTTCCGGAATATTGTGTTGAAGACCGTATTGGATCGGCTGTGTGTTTAGCCCGAATTGTTCATCATGCCCATGCTATTCTCAGGCTATATAATGAAAGACTCTAAACCTAAGAAGACTATTGAAGCCTATATAAAGAAAGACTCTATACCTAAGAAGACCACTGAAGCCGCATTTTTGAAAGTGTCAATTAGGGTTTTAGCCTGTCCATTGTTGTTTGTGAGCCACTCTTGTATCACCTTGATGCTAGAGTTGGATTGATAGTTGAGTAGTAATTGTGAATCACTCGTAAGCTTTTAAGCAAGAGTGGATTATGTTTATTGGAGTGTGTCTCCATATCGATTGTATTTGTTGTAATCACTGGTGTATGATTGAGAGGAAGTGAGAGGGGTCTCATATCTAGGTGTGTCTTACATAGAAATATCACGAGTAGTGATTAGGTGCGAAGGCAAGTAAACCGGAGACACAATAATCTAACATAAGCAATCAACATTTCTCTCGGTTAAAGACAAATAGTTTGGGAGATATCCAGTTCAAATCATAGCTAGGACAATTCTTGGTTATACTTTATTTACCTCCCAACCGAACTCTGAATTATTATGGAACCTTTCTCTCGAAACTGGAGGGTTATGATATATAAATAAAACATCTGTGTTCAATAAGTGCATGTTTATACATTGTAATTCATCTATTGCATGAAATAAAAACCATATCATGTTTATGATTTCATATCACAAATTCACAATCAAGTGGAATTGATGAAACCAACTCAAAAAGATCTGTCAATTATTTATATGAGCTAATATTTTTTCTGCCACGTTGCTTAGTTCAAATTTTGTAATGTTCAAGTGCAGAAGTACCATCTAGTCCTTTTGCTCGAAAATAGGCTACATAATCAGCAACTGTGGTTTCTTTGTATTTGGGAGGATTGTCTTCTGATAATAGTTCCTTCATAGGTCCATATCGCTTTGAGGATGCTTTAAGTGCTGTGGAGAAAAAACATGCAACAGATATTCTTGGACCAACTCTATTTGCAAGTACTCTATGTACAACACTCTTGAATTTGTCATTTGTTATGAGCTACAATTCAAACAAACAAATAATTAGCTATATGTTTACACCTATCATCGATCATTCCAATTAATATCTTAAAAACCTGACCAAAAATCGAATCAATTAGACCTTTAGGTCATGGTTCAATCACAATCGAATCTGATGACGCATGAATGATAAAAAAGTAAAAAATATCAACTAAATAAATATCGTAAAAAGGTTGGACCAACCACAGTGGAAGTGGTTCAACCCGCTTCCATCCTAGTACAGTTCGATAAAATCAGGTTCAATGTAATCGAGATCAAACCAGCCTGTAAACTGATTCAATTGGTTGAAACAGTCGATTCAATCTAATTTTTAAGATGTTGCTTCAAACTACAACATATAAAAACAAACAAGTACTGCCTCATCAGCAGGACTCTATCATTCTATTAACAGAAATAATGCATTTTGTCATAAATAAAAATGACGGCTACGTAGTCATTTGTGAAAGAGTTAGGTCCTTTTGGCATAGGAAGGTGCAGATTCTCCAAGTTGGGCACTGTTCTATCTATGTATATAGAATGTATCATTATATTTTACTAAAAATCACTATTAATATTACTAGTAAAGTAAGCAATAGAGAAGGCACAGAAAACTTAATAAGATGGAAGATAAGGCATGCTATATGCTTGAAGCCAAGTTGAAAATGCAAGAAACGTGATTACTTACATAGAACCAAAGCAGCACCATGATAAATTAGATGGGTTGACACAATCAATTACTAGTACCAATTATTATTATTATTAACCACTAAAATGTTCTCGGCTTTATTTTGAATAGACTGGATAGGTTTGGTCAATCTAATATGTCCGATGAGAGGTCTCTGCTGATGTATCTGCTTGGGCAGTTTGATTATTTAATGCTTACTGTTGAAAACCTAGACGGCAAAGAAACATACTCTACTTCTAAAACGCAGGTACACAATACTCGATCTATGATCTATCTTTTTTGTAAGTAAATATATTATAAATTTGTATGATTGTATCTATTATTAATAGAATATAGTACATTACTAATAGTTTAAGGAAAAATATACACATAAGAATGCATAAAACTTGCCTGCAAAAGATCTCCAACATTAACTATGAGAGCTCCAGGTACAGGTGTTATATCAATCCATTTATCTTCGTAAAGAACTTGGAGGCCACCAATATGGTCTTGTAGAAGCACTGTGAGAAAATCATTATCAGAATGCTTTGTTGTTCCCACTGTCAATTCTGGTTCAGGACATGGAGGATAGTAATGGCAAAGAGCAAACAGTCCTTTAGCACAATATTCCATATCTTTAAGATGGTTTGGATGCAAACCTAAAGCTTCTGACATCAATTCAAACAGTAAAGTTCCTAGATTCATCACCTGTTTACCATATTCTAATATTACATCTCTGCAAGAATAAGTAGCTAATTAGAAACGAAAAAAAACTGTGACGATTAAATTCAATTTCAGATGTTTTCAAAGCTATATTTAATTATTAAATTCATCTTAAAATAAGAATATTAAAGTATTAACACCAATTAAATATGCGACGATATATTGTAACCAACAGAGTGGTCTCACTGCAATTCATTAAAAGAAAAGGCTAAGTTCAAATACCTTAACTTACATCTTATGAAACACTAACATATACACGAGCAGCGAAGGCATTGATAATGATAAGTGGACACCATTAATAATTTGAAAATATAGTATAAAAAAATTATAACGTGTCAGACACCGGACTCACCTTTAATTGAAGTGTCGGTCGGTGCCACAAACGATAAATTTTATACACATGCATTGAAACATACCTGCATACTGCAGGAAAATCTTCTGGTTTGGGAGTATCAGGAGCCAAGTAACAACTAAAACTATCCCTCCAATTGAGTGCCGGAGAGCTATAAATATCAAAATTACTATTATAGACAAAGGATCTATTCATATCTCTTGTATACAAACTTTTTTTGGCTTCTGTATCCTGTTCATAAAACCTCTTAACACCATCTTTCAACTCCTCAAGAACACTCAAAGGGATTCCATGGTTAACAACCTGAAAAAATCCCCAAGTTTCACATGCTTCCTTGATATTGTCAACAATTCCCTGATGAATACTTGGATCTTTATTATCAATATCTTTAAGGTCTATGATAGGAATAACATGGCTTGTGTTGTTGGCTTCCTCATATTTGTCTGGTTGATGATGGAATAAGCTTGGTATCTTCTCAACTCCTGCATCAACAAGTCCTTTTACCCCTGCTTTTGTTTCATCAAATGCTATGCGTTCATTCAATATAGAATCAAAGCTAGGCTTGGTTGTATCAATGGTTCCCATGCTTCTTGAATTAGTAGAAGAAGCAAGAATTATATTATGTCACAAAAAAGACAAAGAGTTAGGTATATAAACAAATATGTGGACTCAAATGTTTGTTTAATGAGTTAGAAATAAGGTAAAAACTTAGACCCTTTAAATGGATGCATGAGTCTCAATTTAAGTTACCTAGAACAATTATTGTAACTGAGAAAATAAATTGTTTAGTCAAAAGATATATATATTTTATGATTGGGACTTCCATGGATAGGGAAAAGGATAAGATCAACAAGCCAACTGCAGCCCCCTTGGTCAGGCTTTGATGTAGGAGAAATAAATATCACTATTTAAATAACTTCACATTTTCCTTATCTTCATTATTGTGGCTGTAGATTTTTGAGTTAAAGATTCCTTATGAATATAAAGCATAATAAATATGAATATCTGTGTGGGAGAAAAAAAACTCATTAATAAACATAATTTTTATAAACAGAGTTATGTTAATGGTTTCAATTTAGTGCAATCATACATAATAATAATAATAATAATAGGATTCAAATCCAATTCTTAAACATGCACACTATACTACTTTGTATCCATATGATGAATAATCTTTTCATTTTAAGAATAACAATAACTATTTTTTCGCTTAAATTTTTATACATTTTTGGACCAAGCTGATTAATAGAGCTCAATTCAATTTCAACATAGATTACATTTGTCTTTCAGGCTCGACCTTCGAAAGATCGTAGAATACCGACAAATGATGATAAGTTCCCGAGAGCAACTGAGTCAAAGCAAGTTTTACTTGGAAAAAAAAACAATCTCGTTAAAGTGTGAAAATATGATAGATTATGCAATTACTTGCTTCACAAGTAATTAACTACTTAGGTAACTAACTGTTTTTGACAGTTAAGATAGGTATGATAGTTAGTTGTAGATGGTTAACTAACTATAGTTGGAGTTGTATAGGGATATGCATAGTATACGTGAGTGTAAGATCACAATGTACAATCCAGATTTGCGAATACCAATTTTCTCTATATTCAGTATCTAGTTCATAAAAGATTTCTCTGCTATTCTTTCATCTATGGAGGTTAAGTTTGATCTCTTTGCAGATCTAACATAAGCAACCTTTACATTCAATAAGTGAATGTTTATACTTTGTAATTCATCCATAACATGAAATAGAAACCACATCATATTTCTAGTTCATGTCATAATCTTGTGGAATATATGAATAACTATACCACAACCAACTAATCAAGTTCATTCAAATATATTTTTTTCATCCACATTGTCCAGTTCAAATCCTGTAATGTGCAAGAGCAGAAGTACCATCTAATCCTTTTTTTATAAAGTAGGCTTCGTAGTCGACAACTGTGGTTTCTCTGTATTTAGGAGGATTGTCTTCTGATAATAGTTCTTTCATAGGTCCATAGGTTTTTGAGGATGACCTAGTACCTGTAGAGAAAAAGCTTGCTACAGATATTCTTGGACCAATTTTATTTGCAAGTACTTTGTGTTCAACACTCTTGAATCTGTCATTTGTTATAAGCTACAAGATAAACAAACAAATAATTAGCTATATAGCAACAAAAAAAAAGCTATATGTTTAAAATTCAAATCTATTTTTCATCCTTCCAATTAATATCTTCAAAACCAAATCGGACATTGAACTGATGAGACCTCTAGGTCATGGTTGAATCGGATGAAAATAATGCTAAAAAGGTAAAAATATCAAATGATGTAAATAAGGAAAAGTTAAAAACATCGTTTAGCATCAGTTTCTCCAATTTTAGTAGCTTTCATGTCTGCTTTATTTAGTGCAGGACACATTCTGATTGCTCAATAAGTGCCATGTTAATTTTTTTTTCTTTTCAGTAAGGTACATAGTTACTAACAATTTCTGAAAATATACACACAAAACTTGCCTGCAGAAGATCACCAATATTAACTATGAGAGCTCCAGATACAGGTGCTACATCAATCCATTTATCTTCATAAAGAACTTGGAGACCACCAATATGGTCTTGTAGAAGCACTGTGAGAAAACCACTGTCAGAATGCTTGGTTGTTCCCACAGTCAATTCTGGTTCAGGGCAAGAAGGATAATAATGGCAAAGAGCAAATAGTCCTTTAGCACAATCCATATCTTTTAGATGGTTTGGACTCAGACCTAAAGCTTCTGATAACAATTCAAACAGTAAAGTCCCGAGATTCATCATGTATTTTCCATATTCTAGTATTATATCTCTGCAAGAATAAATAGCCAATTAGAAGAAAAGTCCTTCAATAATTTCTATAAGTTTGAAAATTGTATAATTGAATATAATTAATCAGACACTGAAGACACCTTCAATCTGAAGTGTCGACTGTGCTAAAATTAGAATAACCAAAGTTCAAGGAGCACATAAATTTTATAGACATGCATACAAACTTACTCGTACCTGCATACCACAGGAATCTCTTCTGGTTTGAGAGTATCAGGTGGAGCCAAGTAACAAGCAAAAGTATCCCTCCAATTGAGTGCTGGTGGGCTATAAATATCATAATTGCTATTGTAAATAAAGGATCTGTTCATATCTCTTGTATACAATTCTTTTTTGACTTCTGTGTCTTGTTCATAAAACCTCTTTACCCCATCTTTCAACTCCTCAAGAACACTCAAAGGGATTCCATGATTAACAACCTGAAAAAAACCTAATGTTTCACATGCTTCCTTGACTTTCTCAACTATACCTTGGTGAATACTTGAATCTTTATCGTCAATATCTTTAAGGTCTATGACAGGAATAACATGGCTTGTGTTGTTGGCTTTCTCATATTTGTCTGGTTGATGATGGAATAAGCTTGGTATCTTCTCAACTCCTGCATCAACAAGTCCTTTTACACCTGCTTTTGTTTCATCAAATGCTTTGCGTTCATTCATTATAGAATCAAGGTTAGGCATGGTTGTATCAGTGGTTCCCATATTTCTTATGCTTGTATGTAGTGGTTCTGGAATGAGTAGGAGTAGCAACAGTTATATTATATATATCATACCAAAGACAAAGAGTTACGTATATAAACAAGTACGTGGACTTAAATCGTCAATGAGTTACAATTAAGGTAGAAATCTTGGAGAGCTACAAAGCATTGACATAGACAAACATTGATACCATTATTAATTTGTGAAGGTGAAAAATTTGAATGCAGTCTCTTGTGTCAGTATAGAACAAATACATATGTAAGATATTGATCTTAAATATTGATGTTATAGCGATTGAGAGTTTCTGAATACGATAAATAGTTTTTGATCAAACTTTACTTGTCTTTCGACCGAACTTCATATTTTTATAGCATTTTTATTGAGAATGAAGGTCAATAAAATAAAATAGAGTTACACAAAGTAACATTAAAAACTTCACAATTTATTATGTATAGAATATTGATTAGTTAACCCTTCATCAATCTCAATTTAATTTACCTGAAACAATTATATAGTCAAAAGATTTTTATTTTATGATTGAGACTTCCATGGATAGGGAAAAAGATAAGATCAACAGCTGCCTCCAAAAGATTTAATAGAAGCTCACATATTCCTTATCTTCATTATTGTGGCTGTAGTTTTTTGAGTTAAAATCTCTTTATGAATACAAAGCATAATAAATATGAATATATATGTGGGACAAAAAACTCATTAATAGTGAGTGGCTCACACCTGGTTCACCTCTTTATTACTAGCATGTGAAGAAAGAACAATTTTCAAGAGTGCTAGGAAAGTTACATCACATAATGCAATTCTTTTGTATAGACATCACATTCTGCAATTCTAATTATTACATCATGAAGATAAACAAGAGAATGATGATAACTTGTGTAGCAAGTTACCAGACTAGTTAACTATCTTTTTAGTTAGTTCTTCTAGTTTCTATATTCTATGTGATTACCATTGTATTACTGTGCTCCTGCACTATTGATAGATAATTGGCAAGTGTATCAAATACTATCGAAGTAGTCAAAATATCGTTTCCACAAGGACTGGTTTTAATCTCAAGAATTCAATTACGTTATTAAAAAGGATGTATAAAGGTTCTTTTAAATTTGCCACTTGGCAGTTGGTTTGTTTGTTTGCATAAAAGTAACAACAAAAAATAAAGATTGGTTTTAAGAATAAGAGAAAGATGAGTTTAGGTCTTTCGAATCATTTAAGTTCCCCTAATTGGTAAACTGCACCTATTCTTATGAATGATTCACTAATTCCACGATAGTTAACAAAATAGTCCTAATCAATCCCTTGAGTTAGGACCCTCTTCTAGGATTACAGCCCCTAATTCCTTAGGTGGTCTAACAATCTTTGAAGGTTTAAGCACGTTAACCTAATACCACTAATAAAGGATTATCCATTCCTACACTAACCATGTTTATTAGAACAATTCAATTAGGTCTAAGTCAAAAGCTAGGGTCAGTAGTCATTCGTTCTCACTAAATCATATTTATATTTGATCAGGATATAAAAAGCATTAAGAACAATTGACTTGAATAAAAACTAGATTCTCATTCACAATAAATAGAGTTTCACAACAATATGTTTTAATTAGGGTTACAAAGAATCATTGATGAGCAAAACCGCAAGTGTACGGTTCTACCGAAGTAGTAAAAATAGAGTATCGTTCCGACAGGGAGTTATGAATTTAATTAACTTTTAATAATGATTAGAATGAAAGTTTCAAAGGTTAAGAAGTTTGGGTTTTTAATTAAAAGAAAATAATAAAAATAAAAGACGTCTTGGGATTATTGGTTCATCGTAGTGACGAATCCTTCACAAACAAACTCTAAACCATGACTTTATATTCGACCTACTTTTTAAAGACAAGTTTCTCTTTAGCGTATCAAAGCCTCTTTCGAGGTGCAGTGAGTGTGTTCCTCTAGCAACCACGCCTATTCTCATGGTTGATTGCTATTGGAA
>Ga0228710_1006464_pt1 | contig 17735 bp, 6 predicted proteins | sample MedpolnodulmetaG_FD_177995 | JGI IMG/M metagenome (GOLD analysis project Ga0228710, IMG submission 177995) | Root nodule microbial communities from Medicago polymorpha collected in Santa Monica, California, United States - pink nodules | ecosystem: Host-associated > Plants > Roots > Nodule...
AACAATGTTGGCGAGGGCACAAAGGCCTCTAGGGAACAAGAGACCATGATGGTCAGTATGACACTCAGACAGTTTTAGGTTATTATGTAATAAGATTAGAAATAGTTTTAGCAGTTTGACACTTTTTGTAGGCTGACGGTTGGTTCGGAATTTATAATCCGAAAAGCTTTAGCAATGGATTCTTTTGTGTGATCCACATTGCACCGATAGTTTATGTGGTCCACAACGCCCAGATAACTCTATAAATAGGGGTCCCTGTTTTCATTACAAGAAAACTACACCAGAAAAAAAAATCATAAAATTCCCTGGCTTTGATCTGAACATCAAGCTAGCGGCAGTCTACTACAACGAGGGAAAACCACCCCATCTGTTTAGGATTCGCAACGATGTCACTCTCTCGGGCCTGAAGGATGAGCTGGATCAAATCATCCGTCAACTTAACCACAAAGACACGAGGAGGGTGGTCGGTGTTAAATATCGATGTCCATTGTCCGACTCAGCCGAATCTCTTCGGTTTAGACGGATGAAACTAACGAACGACGACGACGTGAGAACCATGTTCTCTGTCTTTGGTCAGCACAATATTAGAGGAACGATCGAGTTGGACGCTTCGTTGGTTAGATTTGCTGAACAAATTCAAAAAAGTTTGATTTGGCCCAGGAACTACAAAGAGATCAAGGCTCTGCTGGAGGGACCAGAGGAAGAAGTTAGTTTAGATCATCCATGATAATGTGTTATGTTTTAATTAATCATGCGTTTTATGTTGTTTTAATTACGTGTCAGTTATATGTTGAAGAATTAAGTTGTTGTATTATGTTTTAAATAATATATATTATTAAAAACTTCATTATGTTTTACTTTACGTCAAAGATGTTTATTTAAACGCTAAAATAGTCCGAATTCAACACGATTTTTTACGGTGTAAGTACAATCCGGATTATATAATCCGAATTACACTAGAGTAATTCGGATTATAAAATCCGGATTACCTCAGCTTAAGATTCTTTTGTGAGGACCACATTGCACCTACAATTTTTGTGGTCCACAACATCCAGAAACCCCTACAAAACTGATGTTTCCGGTTTTCATCTTCATTTCCATCAAAAACACACAAACACACCAAAGAAACCATTAAAATTTTTGTCATTGTGTTGAGGATCTTTGTCATGCTGCCGCAAAATAGATTGCTCTCTATGTGACAGCGTGATGAAGATCCTAAACATGCTTTCAAAAATATATAGATACATCTTGCTGCCTCCTTGGTTTATTTACCAAAGAAATCATGAAATTTTTTGTCATTGTGCTGAAGATCTTTCTCACGTTGTCGCAAATAGATTGCTCTCTATTTGACGGCATGCTGAAGATCTTCAGTATGCTACCAAAAATATATAGATAGAAAGATAGATACAAAGCTTCTGAACTTGATCTATATATATGAACATCAAGAGGTTTCTATGAGTTAGATCGTGCTGTCTGCCAGATGAATAAGTCATTTGGCAAGGCAACAAGATCTAACTCAAAGAAATCCTCTTGAAACACCTTCCCTTTTTAACTGTTTATTTGTATTATTTTGTTTTTATTTATGTTATGTATCTTTGTTTTATTTTTTTCCAAGCCATTCGCCACGAAAACGCTCCAGAATACAGGGTCTGATGCAGTTCAGATTTTATAATCTAGTCAATCTTTATGCATTCCGGAATATAAAATCCGAAACCACTCAGTTTATTTTGGACGGTGGCGTTTCACCAAAAGTTTGGACGGTTAGTGAAGTTTTAATGCATTTTTGGACGGTTTTGATTGTGGAACACGTTTTATTTGATTTTACTTATGACCTATGACTGATTTAAGACTATAAAAATGCTTGGATCTTCAACAATTTCCTTCATTCTTCACTTCACCTCCTTTCTTACATTTTTCTTCAATTTTATTTAGTTTTTTAGGTAGTTTTTAGGTGTTTCTGTGGTGTCATGGTCATTGTTGATCGTTCATACGACCCCTGCAATTGCATTGCAGCTTATGTGGAGGTTATATAACGGTCAACAAAGACCCTTGACATCAAAGAAAGACAAAAAATTTCGTTTCGTATTTCTCCGAATTTTAGTTTCCGGAAATCACTAGCAATCTGGTCCGGAAAATAAAATCCAGACCATAAGTATTTTTGGAATTTTTGCAGGGCGCGTGAGAAGGTTGCAAGGTGGGAAAAGTAACTCTCTTAGACATTAGGATAGATATCTTTCAACAAACTAATGAAGAACAACCCGACTTGTTAGAAGTTTTTGTTTTGAAATAAGTTCGTCAGAATTTCTAATTTAACTAGTAAAAATGTTGAAATTGTTAGATTGAACGTTATGATAGAGGTTCGAACATAACCTATCTATATCTGTGTGAAAGTTTTCAATGATTATTATTATTTCGTCTATAAAGAAACAACGAAACTCATAATGTGATATTCATGTATAGTATAATTCAAATCAATAATATTCATTTATTAGTAAAAAGTGTACTATTTGTAAAAATAATTTATTATTTATGGTTATTCATATGAATGGATGAAAAAAATATATGAAAGGATGCAAATATCCTGTGTCAATAACAAAATGATTTCTTCTATCTAAAAGTGTACTAGATGTTGGAAAGATATTAGCAACAAAATTTAACAGTATGGTATTTGTCTCAATAACAATTATCATCTTTTTCCTTTAAAAGGTTAAAACATTCCTATAGAACTCAAGTGAAAGTATCCTCTTTTTCGCAGTCTAATATAATATGTCAACTATGTCGAGGTGAAACCAACTATCTTAAACAATTGTATTTCGTATTGGTTCCTAATATAATATGTCAACTATGTCGAGGTGAAACCGACTATCTAAAACAATTGTATTTTGTACCGGTTGGTTTTATAAGTGGAGTACATAAGAAAAACAATATGAAAAGTGTTAAACAACCCTATAGATGTCTTGAATAATTTCTTACTAACCAAACATTGTATACTTGTAAACATAGTGGTGATCATCCAAACACTTCAACAAATGTTGCATTTGTGTTCTTGAAGTTCTAATGGTCTTTTTGTACCTTTGATGTGCTTTGTATACTTGTTTTATTGTTATTTAATTTTCTTTCCATCTATCTTTAAAAGTCGACAAAATATTTCTTTGTTGCACCATATTCCTTGTCTTCCGCATACGACCTTATAATTTTGTCACACTTTAATGATAGTGCAATCTGTAAACAATGTTAAGATTTCATTCTTTTGATGCTTAAAAATACCACGCAACCAAAATGGACATCCACATTTTCTCGAATATGTGTTTTGTCGTTTCAACTTCTTTATTTCTTTGTACTCACCGCCTCTTTCACAACCCAATACAAAAGTTTGTTTTCTACCTCCAGAACCACTATCATATTTGTCTATTTTCTTTTTATAGGAAATCCTACCTTTGGTGTTTGCCATCGAACCCAATTAATCAACTCATCTCAATATTGATATCTCTTATCTACATTAAAACACTTTTAAAAAGATTTTATGCAAAAAGTATCATACAAACCCAAAAATAATTAAACACTTGGCATAAATAGAGAAAACCCGGCAAACATGCTCAACGCCCAGTTCGGTTCGTAACCACCTACAAAGAAAAAAATGCAGAAACACAATGGTAACAACATTTGAGTCTATTGATGCAAGGATGGGGAATCAAAGAGTAAAAAAAGAACACAAAAATTCAAACTTTGTGTAATTGTGAAGGTTGAGTATACATACTTCAATGAAAGTACAAGCCATGATTTCTGCTACAGAAAACATTACATATCAGGAATAATCTCCTGAAATATTCAAATATACCAAATGAAAGTTATATCCCGAACCGGTCGGTTTGTAACTCCGAAACACCTTAATTAGGTGTAAAAATAGAATTTCAAGGGGCCTATGAGTAATGAAGAGGGTCAAAAGAGCGATTTTCTTTTATTAATTAGTTCTTGGCCCATTAAGAAGAATGAAAAAAAAGAAGAAGAAATTGCATGAAAAATCCTAGGCAAAATAAAGAATAAAATAAAAATGAAAAAAAAGATATAAGGAAGTAAATAAATGAGTAAAAATAAAATGTAATTTTGGCCAAGACCAGAAAAACAGAATAAAAAATTGAGGTTGAGGTGAATATTGGGTTAACCATTCAAACACATTATGGCACTAAGCCTTAGAGTGACTTCTGTTTGGTCACCGTTTGTTCAGTTATCTTCTACTACTGCTTCTGGATTCTCACTCTCTCAACCATGCTCTGTTTCCAAACCGAGTTTTCATCTCAAACTCAATACTAAAAAGTACTCGTACCCAACTAGGTTCCTGATTAGAGCTGCTAGAATTGAGTCCAAAGGTGTCACCTTGGGTTTCAGAGCCCCTCAATTTCAGGTTGTTGTCTTATGACACCGGACACGACACTGATACATCTGACACTCGTAGTAATTTAAATATGGGAATACTTACATTTTAATTTTTGTTTCGATGGATTGAAATTGATATAGCTTTCAGAGCCTCTGACTGGAAAGGTTTGGACATTGGAAGATTTTGAGGCTCATCCAGCTCTATTGGTAGTATTCTGCTTTTTATCGTCTTTCTTTGTTTTGCTTACTTTACTCTTTATTTATATTTCTTGTTCTATGTTAGGCTTTGGCACACTGAATATATGACCCTGCTTAGATAAACAACTTAATTTTTAGCTTACAGTATAATGGTTTATCATGATAATTGCTGAAGTATAAGCTATTTCTTTAGAAACAGATAAAATTAAATTGTTTTTATATAAGCTATAAGTTGTTTTCATAAGCTATATATGGGTGCCGCAAATATATGGTGCCCGTTATTGTAGTTTGTTTCTCTGAGGCTTACTCATTCTTCTTGTGCGGTGTAGTTTTCAATATTATGCTGTTTCTAAAAAAAAAGAACTATATTAGAGAACTTATGATAATAAGCTGAAAATAACTTATGAACATGTTACAAGCTATTTTCACAAATTCTCCCAAACAGTCTCACAAGTGCTTATGCATGTAGATAGGCTCAAATAAGCCAATTCAAATAGGTCCTAGTAAGAATGAGTTCATATCAAATGGGACCAAAATGCAAGCAAGTTTCATATAATCATATCCATTAAAAAATTCATTAAAAAAAAAAACTTTGGTGAATGCTATTCTTTAAGCAGGTTAGGTTCATTTCTGTTTAGTTATGATATTATTGTGCCTTCATTCTATGAAACACCGGCAACACAATGGACATTGACATAATAAAGTGATTAAATTTGAATGTGACCATCAATGTCAGTGTCACGGGCACCAACACGTTTTGGACACCATACACGCCTTCAATCTGAATACTATGCAGTCTTCATTCATACAAGCTATTTAGTGTGCAAAATGTACCATTTTGTGGTCTGTGGCTAAGTTTTATGGACTGTTCTTGTGGTTATTCCTTATGAATTATGATGAATAAAGACTAAAGCATGAGTGTTTTGGAAATTCTAATTAAGACTTCTCTCTTGTTGCTTATATTTTGTGGAGATTTTATCGTTTTCCCTCCTCGGTGGTAACGATGTTTGTCTTTCCTCCCTCTTTATGTGGTCATGCAGGTTATGTTTATATGCAACCACTGTCCATTTGTTATACACCTGAAAAAAGTCATTGTAAAGCTTACTGAATTCTATATGAAGGTAGTCAAACAAATTACTGTGGCAAAAGTTTATATATTTCTTTCTTCAGCAGCAGGCCAAACTTGCATAAGTCAAGACCCATTGAATTTTTTTCTCTTTCTTTCTATAGAAAGGACTTGCTGTTGTTGCTATATCTTCAAATTCCGTAGCCACACATCCCCAGGTGATAGTAAATTCATTTCCTGAAATATAGCTACGTTGAAAGTATTGAATGATCCTCCAACTTGGAATTCTGCGTCACAGGATGGACCAGAATTGATGGCAGAAGATGCTAAATTGTTTGGATATCCTTTTCCATACCTATATGATGAGGTATGATTCAGTAAATTTTAACCTGTTTTAAGTATCCACAATTCACATGGTTATCGGTTGAACAGATGTCTATTTAATCATGTCTTTATTATATATAACCTGGTAAACATTTTTTTTTATGGTCATACTTATACACCCTTCATTAACATTTTTTGAGCTTTACTCTTTTAGGGTGTGCTTGCGAGTTGGTTTTTGGAGGATTAAGTCTATTTTTTGAAATTCTTTTGATATTTTAAAAAAATTAAATGAACAACATGATATTATATGCTCATATATCATCTTGTTCTTTCGATTTCTTTAAACTGTCAAATATATATATGAAAATACAGACTAACCCTCCAAAGGTTTTCCCTCCAAAATCCAACTCGCAAACACACCATTAGAGAACAAGTAGATTGCATACTCTGTTTGGCTATAATGTGGGTCAAGTTTTATGTTGATATCAATATGATGAAACTTCTATAATCCACATCTGTCAATTGGGTTCAGCACAAAATTGTCGATGCCTAAGACATCACCAAAAAAATACGTGATCTATACTTTATGTCCTTGTTAAAACATGTGCGCGTAGAAAGGTTACATATTATAAAGAAAAGGGTAAAAAACATCTGTAGGCTTCGACTTCTCTTAGATAGCAGTCAAACGTTGCTCTTGAATGAAGTATTTAATTGAAAAAATAATTTGTTTCTTTTTTTGGTAGGAAAGAGGGCCTAAGCCTGAAATAATTTGCTTCTTTGCTGTAACTAAAGTGTTTTAGTGAGTATATTGTGTTCAAAATTAATTGAACTCAACACTTAAGGTTTTGTATATATATATTCAGCATCTACCATGTTGTTCAAAACATGATCAAACATCATCCATATTTGATCATGTGTTGTAAACAAATGTGACGGCAAACGTTGGGTAAATATTTGTTGTCCCTTTATACAAATTTGTTGCTTTTTATTGATGTTTTTTTTAGCTTGATCAAAGTAGTATTTAACAATTGGTACACATCATAAATTTATTTATAATGTGGTATTGTGATTTATTGTTAAACTTTGTTAATCCAAATCACATAATCAATGGTACACAAAATTGTAAATCATACGAAACTAAAGCATAATATGGCACTGTATAGATAAGTTTAGTCCTTTTCCAATTCATATAAACATTTTTATCCTAAACTGAGAACTGATAGCATGATATTACTAAATTGAAATTGAACCGTTGTTGTAGTAGATCTTTTACCTGATGGGGTTAATTGAAAGCAACCAATTTACTGAAGATCTAAGTTATCTATGTCAGTAATACAATATAGTAAAACCCTGATATTTGATGGAATGTCCTTTATTGCAGTCACAGGATGTTGCACGAGATTTTGGAGCAGTTTGTACACCAGAATTTTACCTTTTTAAAAAGGTATTTACAACCAGTCACTGTTGATCAGTGTTGCTTTGATTTATGTTAAGTTAAACCCTCAAATGTCAAGGTATGGTATATTTTTTATCAATTAATTAATCAAATAATAACAGGATGGTCGAAGGCCGTTTGAGCTGGTTTACCACGGTCAGTTTGATGATTCAAGGCCAAGTAATAATAACATACCAGTAACTGGAAGGTTTGTTTCGTATAACTGAATTAGCATTAAACAATTATCTTAACATTTTTAATCTCTTGAAAGTAGTATAACCTTTTGATTAATTTATTTATTTTATTTCTGAAGAGACTTGAGCTTAGCAATAGATCGTGTTCTGAGTGGACAGCCGGTACAGTCAGAGCAAAAACCTAGGTACTTTGTACATATAATTCTCCTTTTGATTGTTTGAGAAAATTCCAATTTATGCTCTCTGTCAATGTCATGGTCATATTTTCCTATTTGCATGAAGTGTTGGATGCAGCATAAAGTGGCACCCATGAAAGAAGTTTTGATCTGTACATTGTAATTATCTCGCTCAAGATATCAATCAGTGAGTCCAAGTTTTCGTTCGGTTCTGTATTTATGTAATATCATGACTGTATTACCTGTTTGTTCTTTTCTTTCCATTCAGAGTGTGATTTGAAAGGAAATGGTGTAATTTGTTATTCTTATTTCCACTGAATATGTCATGTCATTAAGTATTATAGGTTAATGATTAAGGAACTTGTGTAATGAGAAAGCATTTAATCAGAAGATGTTCTAGTTCCCCTGTTCTTTGTTTCTTGTATGTAACTTGTTATAATAAGGAAATATTTTGCAATTCTTTTGGAAATGAAAACTTATTTTCATACATGGCCTAACTCTGGTGAAGCAAGTGAGTGAATGAAGGCAGTTACATATAAAAATTTGAAGCTAATTCACTCAATCTGTTATTTTCATAAATTTTTTACTTGCATTATCATCATGACCGGATAATTTGTGTTCATGTGATGTTGTACTGATATGCTGCCACTTTTACAGGAAACACTTTTGTGAAGAAAAAAGTGTGTATAAATTTGGCATCCATGTGATGTTTGAGAATAGATTTAAAGCAAATGCTGACCAATTTTCTTATTGGCTTGAACTAAGAAATGTGGAATTTTTTTTACCAAAAGGAGGAATATTTTAATAGGGTGCTGCTATTTACAGCGAGAAGATTTTCTTGAGCGCCTCACGAATTTAAAATGACCATTGGATCTTCTTTTGCACAAATGATGGATGGTTGGAAAACAAGGTGATAAAATGCTACAGTATCAAGTTAAACACAATAAAGGCAGTCTTGAATCATTCGCTAGGAATAATCTCGCGAGATACAGCATTATCCATTTTAATAAAGATTTTGTTGTTGCTAAAAAAAAAAGGATTTTGTTATTCATTTATTTGGGTACTGAAAACGTGAAAGGGCTCCTACTGTCCTTTCCTTCGCAGTGTATTGTTAAATACTAGTATAGTCATAAGATTATAACCTGTATACACCATAGAGTATATACGATGATAATGTTGTTAAACATGAACTTAACTGAACTAAATACACGATATTTTGGGCCAAAAGAACTAATACATACATTACTATGCACGCTAGGAAGCTGCACTGCCAAGTGCCAACACACCGTAGCGTATTTGTCTATCAATCACCACATTATCGACATTAGATGTTGATTCGTAAATCACGTTGGGGTTTTGCCCGATTCTCTTGAAACCCTATCTGTAGAAGGGGACATGTACTAGGATAAATGCACACATTCTGTTATATAAAACCTCTCACCCAACTCACTCAAAAACTGACTTGAGCGTTGAAGTGTTTGCAGGTACAATATTGTTGTTAAGGTGCACAACTACCATTCTTCTCTGCTTCATCAACTCATGATGTCAATCTTGTTGCACCTCGGATCACCTTTGAAGTTGATTAATCAAATTGATTAACTCCTGAGGTTAACGTTTCTTGTATGGGAAGATAGTGATTACTTAACTGCAATGGTTGCTTGTTTTTCTAACCAGGTGAGATATAATTAATTATAAGATGCATCAAACTTGTGTGGGCCAAGGATGGTCTCCTATCACATGAATTAAAGCAAGACATCTTTTCAATAACATGGAGTACGACATATATCTATCTTTACACTAATAATTGTGAAAGATTGTGGCCCATATTTGTTTCTCTTCTCTTCATAGTTTTGTGATCTAGAAGCTTATGCCACGAATGAAGACAATATCAACTCTTGCTTTTCTTTAGTCCATCTCTCCCAGTGTCTCTTGTAAACTATGTCCTTTTATGAGGTCCCTTAGCTAACAAGTCATTATTCATTCCAAAGGTTAATTGAATCTAACCCTCTTACAAGTACCACTTTTCATAATCAAAACTTATACCAAGAAGGGAATATTGAATATGAAAGATATTCCAACCTACTTACAAGAGCAGCCACAAAAGGAAAGGAATACAACAAAACAGTGGTTTGGTAGAACAGTGATAAGGAGGTCATAAATTCAATATAATTGGATTCTATACAGCCGGTTTTAACGATCAACCGAATGCACCGTAAAGCCGACTGTAAAGAATCCATGCTCGAGTTCAACTCATCCACTAACAAAATAACAACTAATATTTGTCACTTCCAAAAAAAGCCAGATCAAAATAGACATAATCTCACTACTATCAACTCTTAAAAATGTATTCCATAAGATTCACCCTCCACTCATAAAAGAGATGGATGGATGATTTAGACCGAGTCAAAAATTATTTCAATGACCTTAATATATTCTTTTATTGTTTGTTGATGAAATGACCTTAATATATTCTACTAACACCTCACAATCACTCACACACACTATTTGAAATAATACACACATTCCTTATATCCCATACCTTATGGGAAATTAATGACTAACCTTTTGGACCCTTTTGTGAACCTTTGATTAGTTTACCTCTACTGACCACTCATGTTGGCAAAAGCAGGATCATGAATAGGTAAGATGCGTCATTTTCTTCCTGAATTTTAGTGCACTCCAAATATTAGTTTGATTCTACATATCTACATTTCAAGGACATTATTTTATTCTCATTTAGAGAACTAGACTGCTAACATATGAGCTGTTTCAAGTTTTTATATTCCTTGAATTTTTGACTTGAATTTTGGACAACACAGAGTGGTTGTTTTTATTGACAACAATTATAGGACAAGATCATTTAGATAAGGACACAATTATTCACTTCTCTAACTTGTCTTCAAGTGAAAGATTTTATCTACGCAACACAATTGTAATATGGAATTGCCATAAGAAATATAATACTATAATCTATACAAATAAATAATCTGTTACTTAAGAAATTAACAGGTTTAATAATCAATTTGTTGACTATGAAGATGATGATGATTCTATCAAAAGTTCACATGATCTTGAGAAACTGGAACAATGAACTGCTGCTTTTGGATTGGTAACAACCATGCCTTTATTTGGTTTATCCAAATCATCATTTTCATGCCTAATCTCTTTGAGCATTGCTGTTACATCTTTCATTGTAGGTCTTTCTTCTGGTGATGGATTCACACAGAGAAGAGCTACACCTAGTACTTGAAGCATCTCTGGTGTTTTTGTTCCACACTGTATTAATAATTGCTGATCAATAATACATGTGAATTCTCTTTTCTTCTCTCTGATTTCACTGATAACCCATGTTACAATGTGAGCACCCTCTGGAATCCTGTTATCAGTTGGTTCCATTCCAGTTAACATCTCAAGGAGCACAACACCATAGCTGTACACATCACTCTTCTCTGTGATCCTTAAACTGTATCCATATTCTGCAGTTTTACACATAATGCTGTCATTAGCCAAAATGGACATAAAATAAAAATAGATTAAATGTAAAGCGGTATATATCACTTGACTGTAGTTAGAGTTTCTTGGAGATGCATTATTTTATACCGACGTCCAATTAGAACTCATCATATTGCTATGTAAACCTATGTTCTAACTCTATTTTAAAAGTAACTGCAAAATACTCTATTCTTATCGGACCGTCCGTGCAAAACTAATTTACACTGGAAGCGCACGTCCCATTTTCTCTTCCAAATATGGTCTCAGGAAACTAGTATACAAAGTACTGCCAGGTTTAGAAAAAGAATGTCTTTAAGTGTTACGACTTAAGACACTGATTTTTTAACATCTTTTTGACAAAAAAATGATGCGCGACTGAAAAGTTGTGATAAACTGAGAATTTGCAAAAATAAAATGGCTGTTTGAGAAACTCAAGTTTTTAAACTCACCCGGAGCTATGTATCCATAAGAACCTGCAACTACGTGCGAGGCTCTTGCACACTCTGAGGAAATGACCAATTTTGCAAGGCCAAAATCTGCAAGAAAAGCTTCAAACTGTTGGCCTACCAAGATGTTGTTAGCCTTAACGTCGCGATGGACGATTGGAGGGATACAATCATGATGAAGATATTCTAAACCATGAGCTGTTCCAAGTATAATCTTATACCTTGCATCCCAATCCAAGAACATTCTCTTTTCATGGAGCAATCCAAACAAACTACCATTGCATATGTAATCAAACAAGAGCATTTTAGTTCTTCCGTTGTCGCAGCATCCTAAAAGTCTCACTATATTCTTATGCCGTATCGATCCAAGCGTCTGAACTTCTGCTGTAAACAAATCTCTCTCTGGTGGTTCTTCATTCTTTACTGGCCATAGCTTCTTAACTGCAATAAGCTGTTTTGTTGGAGTCTCTACACGATAAACAACGCCCGAGACGCCCTTTCCGACTATGTTTGAATCCGACAACTTTGTGACAATGTCATTGATGTTGAAGTTAAGCTTTTGGAATGGAGTGAAAGACCATTCCATTTCCACTTCCTCAAAACTATTGCTCCCGTAATAATTGTCCCCTTGAATCCTTAATGCTAAAATAACTCCACAGGTGACAACAGCAGAAGTTAAGATAATACCAAGGAAAGTGTAGATAATAATATTTCTCATTGACTTGTTTCCTCGGAGATTTCCACTTGTATGACACTTGTTAATGCAAAGGTCAGGGTTACCGGCAAATGCAGCAGAAGGTAGATCTTGGAAGAATTTTGTGTCAGGAAGAGTACCAGTAAATCTATTGTAAGAAACATTTAGAGACACAAGATTGTCAAGATTACCAAGTACTATGAGAGTACCTGTGAGCTTGTTGTAAGATAGGTCCAAGATTGAAAGTTTTGAGAGATTTGAAAAAGTCTTTGGAATGGGACCAGTAAGAGAATTCCAACTCAAGTTCAAAAGAATATCCAATCCTTGCAAGTAACCAATCTCATTGGGAATAGAACCTATGAGCTTATTGTTACTTAAATCCAACAACTGCAAATCCTTACATAGTCCCAATGACTGAGGGATCAAACCGGTGATAAGGTTTCCGCTTAAAATCAACTTATTTAGCGATGTAAGCTTGCCAAAACTCTTGGGAATGCTTCCGGTGATTCTGTTTGAAGAAAGATCCAACACATTAAGATCAACTAATAACTTTAATGAGGAAGGAATGGTTCCTTGAAGCTCATTTTTATGCAAGTCAAGCATTTCTAAATGAGCACAGTTACCTATCTCATAAGGAATACCTCCACTAAGGTTATTATCTGACAACTCTAGGAAGCTCAAACTTCTTAAAAGGCCTATTTCTTGCGGAATTTGACCAGTAAAGTTGTTTGATCCAAGTCTTAACCTGATCAAGCTGGTGCACCTGCCGATATCCGGTGGAATTTGGCCTGAAAGCCTGTTTGATATCAGCAACAACTGAGTTAAATTCTGTAGATGAAAGAGAAAATTTGGAATTGGACCAGTGAGGAAATTGTGTGAAAGATCAACTGCTTCAAGTTTCTCACAGTTAGATAATTCTGTTGGTATACTTCCATGAAGTTGATTCTGCCAAGCATAGAAGAGAGTGAGTTCCTTCAAGTTCCCCATAACACGTGGAATCTCTCCAGTGAATTTGTTATTATCTAATTCAAGTTGATTCAGCATGGAAAAATTGCCAATATATGAAGGTATTTCTCCATAAATGTTATTATCAGACACAAGAAGTTCCTCCAATGAGAGTAGATTACTGAGAGACAAAGGTAACTGACCAACCAGAGAATTCAAAGAAAAATCAATAACCTTTAGATTTGTACAGTTTCCAAGACTTTCTGGAATGGTTCCAGTGAAATTGTTCTGCCACAGCAATACTCTCTTGAGGCTTTGCATGGAACCTAATTCATAAAGAATGTTTCCAGAAAGCTGATTTTCATACAGAAACAAATCTTCCAAAGAAGAACAGTTCTGAATCTCCAGTGGAATTTGACCTGTGAGATGAGCTGTGTAGACTGAAAGTGTCTTGAGATTTTGAAGCTCTCCTATGCTTGCCGGAATCTCACCAGAAATTCCAGTAACTGCAAGTCCTAGAAAAACCAAAGCCTTACAATCTGATATCTGCATTGGAATTTCGCCGAAAATACCTTGGTTTCCACCGGCTCTCAGCGATTCAAGAGCCTTCAACTGTCCTATTTCTCCCGGAATCATACCGGAGAGCTGGTTGTCAAACAGTGCTAGCTGCTGAAGCTTTGAACAGTTACCAATTGTGGTTGGAATCCCACCGTGCAACGAATTCGAATTCAAAGATAACCATCTCAGTTCAGATAACTTTCCTATTTCTTTTGGTATAGTTCCTGTTAAAGTATTGTAGCTAAGATCAAGAGTAACTAGAGATGACAAGTTTCCAACTGAACTTGGAATCTCACCTGTGAGATTTCCATTTGAGATGACAAGAGTTGTAAGGTGGTTAAAAGAAAGAAACTGTGCAGGGAATCCGCTATGAAGATCGATCGATGTTATTACGATCTCTTCAACAAACTCTTCTGCAGAACATTTTATATAATCCCATCTGCAAGGATTTTTGTGACTTGGATCCCATGATGAGAAAGTAGTGGTAGGGACAGAGTTTGAGGAGTTGAAAGTTGAAAGCCATGAAAGTAGAGAGAGACCTTCTTGGTTTAGAGAAGAAATGAATGGAAACAAGGAGATAGTGAGAAACAAGATAAGAAAATTTAATGCATTGTTTGACATGATGAGTTGGTTTCTGCTACTGTTCTATCTCATCTAAAAAATAGCAGCAGTACTGGTTTTTCTATGTTACTACTCTATTTTTTCTCTGTATCATTGATACTTGTTGGATATTAAAATTCTCGTATCTTCATTTAAAGTTACTGATGAAGATGTAGACAGTTCTTTTATCCTTCATCATCAAACTATATATAGTTCTCTTTTGTAATGGATTTACAGCAAAGGCTGAAGAAAAGGACAAAGTGGTAGCATTATACAAGCGTGTGTGGAATTTAAGTACGTGCGGATGATATATAAAAGAAATGACTCATATAGTTCGTCCCTTAAAGTTTTAAGTAAAGATGTTGCGTTCGTTTCTCTTGATGATTCTGGTAATTAGTCTGTTGCTACATACTATTAACTAATTACTCGCTTGGTCCCATAACTAGCGTACCGTTACATTTGCATTACTCTCAAGTTTCAAATTAATATATTTTAATTTGCATTAATGGTAATAGTGAATATACTAATAATTGATAAGGTTAATTAGAATTTGTGTGAAATAAGAAAATTCGACAATTATTGTTGGACTGATGGTGTAGTATTTTACTCACTTGGCTAATAGAAACTAACTGTGTCAAATCTTCACCACGGTAATTTCTATAATTAGAAATTAACCAAGAGTGAGAGGTGTTGTTGGAACCTGGAACTGCAAGTATACAATATGTATATACAATATATAAAAGCAAGTTCTGTAACAAATCATTCACCAGATTTTTATGAGATCTAACAACATATTTCGTACAAGATTCTGCAGTGTGTATTGTAATGGAGCTGTATACAATATATCTAATGCAAAAAGAAATGTGAAAATGACTGAAATGGCTTTTTTAGTATCTAATGGGACCTGTGCATGTGCTATGATTTGTATGGAGATACCTATTTGGACAATACAAAAGGAAAAAAACTACTGTTACATGACAGAACATTCTTATGGTTGATAAACATTGACACCTAAAATGTATTTAGCAAGCTTGCAAGGTTGTGCTCTGCAGTCCCATCCCATCTGTTTTCCTATATGTAATCATGATGCACAAAAATAAATGAACTCATAAATCTGTATGCCATAATTGTATAATAATATAATACAATATAATAATGAAATTTTTTGTTTTTCTTATATATTATATAAAATGACTTGTTAATTTTCATTGTCAGAATATTTATGCAACTACTCCCTCTATTTCAAAATAAGTGGCTTTGTTGATCATATTTATCCTACTACTCCCTCCATCCTAAAATAAGCAACCTTGTTGACCGTTGCATCATGTCAATGCACATCTTTGATTTTTAATATCTTTAATTATGTATTAGCAAAAATTATAAAAATTTGATATTTTGAAAATATTCGTTGAGATGAATCCAACAATATTTTACATGCTACAATTTTTCTTTATAAATTAGTAGAAAAATATAGTCAAAATATATTACGTGAATATGCACATGGTCTAACAAGGTCATTCATTTTGAGATGGAGGGAGTACTTTTTTTCTCCCTGAATGATTTTATTTTTATTTAAAAAAGGAATAACATGTACTTGCATAAACTGATTAAATTCTATTTGTATTTTGTTATCTTCCTTTTAGGTGCAAATGACAGAAGTTGCTATGAATTTCCTAAGCATTCATCATGATGATTCATCTAATTTGGCATAACAATCAAAGTATTGACAAGGACTAAGCAGCATTAAATAAACAAATGTCCAACTCATATGAATAAGTAAAAAAAGTTGTAGAAACCACAAAGAGGTTCAGCCTTTTCTGTTATATATGCATGGTGAGGTCTCAAAATCACCTTCTATTAGTATTTGATAAAGTTGTTTCTTATCATGAAAGTCAGTCAGTGACTTTGTTCTAATTCCAACTAATAAAGATTTAAATCTAACTCTATGAAGACAATTAGGATTTTAATAATTGCTTATATGACTAATTTTTCAATGAAAGTGAACTTGTGAAGCTCATTTAATTATATTATTTTGGTGCATACCCCATGGTAAGATGTAACTCTAGATATGTGGGTCAGAGGTTTTGATTGGTCTCAAAGAAATAGTATTATCACTATTGATTGATCATTGATTTTTTTTTTTTAATATTATATATAGATATATAAAAAGGTTTAGGTGACTTGGGTCTAAAGACTCACAAGAGTTAGAGTAAGTGAAGTTCCAAGAGTACTTACATACAACTTACTTAGACATTTATATTCTATCCATCAATAAAATCCTTATATCAGCGGTGAAATTCGAACTCAGGTCCTTGTAAATATAAGTTAAATCCTTCCCAAATGCATCAACCTACCTACATTATCAATCATTGAATATTATTATGTGACTTTTTAACAGTGTGATAAAATAATTGTTGGAGAACAGGAAAGAGAACTTTAATGTGAAGAAAGCAGACAAACAGGAAAATTTGAAAGACAGAAAAGGATCCCTCAGTAGCACAGACCTTCCAAAGATGTTGAGTGATTTGGGGATGAAAACAAGTTGGGTATCTGTTTAGGGATCATGTAGGCCATAAGGTTAGGATAAGCTGTGGATTTGGAAGGTAGGGACAATTGATTCCCTAACCACAACCAGAGATTAGAGACTAATTTTTACATTTGGCCAATGTCAAAATTTTATTTTGTAAATACTTTTTTTACTATCATTGACTTTGTCAAACTTTCTTGTCAAAAAAATAAAATAAAGAGATGGGAGGACAGTGAGGGGTCATTCAAAATGACATCTTCATTAGCTGAAAGGTATTTCCTATTCAGAATGGTTTGTTAGATTTATTTTGGTAACGAGTGAAAAAAATATTTTCTTTTGTTGATTGAATGACTAATCTTTAGTGCAACAACGTGTCCATTAATCTGCAAACCAAAATATTGCTTTTTCTTTTATGCAAATTATGAGTAAATTTTGTCAATTTTATTGTAATGACCCTTCTTTATAAAATAAGGGGAGATTTAGAGAGTTCTTAAAATTGCTATGTGACCCTCCCTTTCCCCTTCTTTTCATTTCTTTTGTTTTCCTTCCAAAACTCGTTCATTTTTCATTCCAACTCCAAATTATAAAATATATTTTAGTCCATCTAAGAAGAAAAAAAACTCGTATTGATCTATTTTTTTGGTTTTGGGAATGTCCCTTTTTAGTCATTGCACTTAGTCTTTTTTTTTTTTTTTTTGGGGAAGTC
>Ga0228710_1006469_pt1 | contig 17726 bp, 7 predicted proteins | sample MedpolnodulmetaG_FD_177995 | JGI IMG/M metagenome (GOLD analysis project Ga0228710, IMG submission 177995) | Root nodule microbial communities from Medicago polymorpha collected in Santa Monica, California, United States - pink nodules | ecosystem: Host-associated > Plants > Roots > Nodule...
TTTTACAATTTCAGAGACCAACCAATGACAAACACACATCTAAGCTGCTTATTTTATCTCAAACTGGCTCATATATTTTCCACAACAAGACATGAACCGATGAATTAACATTCAAAAAAAAAGGATCAACAAGCAATAATAAGTTGAATTAAAATAAGATAATAATAATAATAATAAGGTCGTTGACATAAGGTCGTTGACATCAACAAAGTAGTAGTAGAAGTGGTTTTAGATGTAACAAATAGGAGTTATAGATAATATAATAATAAAAGTTTTTACAAAAAAAAATATAACAAAATAATAATAATAATTGTTATAAGAATAAGATAACCTAATAATAATACATAATAATAAAAGTTGTTACAATGTTAATATTGAGATTTGAAATTAATTTAAGGATAATTATGGCAATGCAATCAAATTTTAAAAAGATTTGCTCCCCTCCCCTTCCCTTCTAAAAATTGAACCAAACACATCAAATTAAAAATCTCCCTCATCTCCCCTCCCCTCCCCTCCGAAACTCTCGAATCAAACGGACCCGTTTAGTTCGAGAGTTTTGGAGGGGAGGGACGGGGAGGGGAGATTTTTAATTTGATGTGTTTGGTTCAATTTGTAGAAGGGGAGGGGAGAGGAGCAAATTTTATTGCACTGTCAAAATTATCCTTATATTAATTTAAAATCTCAATATTATCTGGTAACAACATTTATTATTATTAGGTTATATTATCTTGAAACAACTTTTACTATTATTAGGTTATAGGTTATATTATCTTGTAACAACTTTTATTCTATATTGTTAACAATTTTTTCTTGTAACAACTTTTATTACTACCTGTAATTGTAACAACCCTATTACTAATCCATTATTCCATCGTCTACATCGTGTTGTTATCGACTACATCGTTATTGTTTTGTTACTTTATTATCCTTATTTAATTAAGTTTAAGGGTAAGACAGTAAAGTAATTTTAAAATCTCTCTCCTCCCCTTGTGAACCAAACACACTTTTAATTAAAATATCTCCCCTTCGCTCCCCTCCGTTAAAATTTCTCCCCTCCCCTCCCCTCCCCTCCCCTCTTAATTCTCGAACCAAACGGACCCTAACATGTGAAATAATTTTAGATCGTAAAAAGTATAGCTATTAAAATGGGTCAGGCCCTTCGACCCTCTATTTTAGTGTGAGGCAGGCCGTTAAAAAAACGAGTCTATCTTTTTGGGTCAGTCTAATGAGTCTGCATTTTACATGGGTCGGCCTGACTGAACCATGGGCTTGCGGGTCAGCCCTTAAAAAAATAAAAAAAAATAGTTTATAAAATAGATTTATTAGGTAAGACTGAATTATTTTATTACATGATATTGAATTTTGTTGTCTTCGAGGTTCACTTTGTGGGTTGTGATAATACTCTATTTTTCCTTTGATTCTTTTGTTATTTATCGTTATGGATGTTGATTTAATAAATGTTTTATATATCATTGAACTAAGTTTACGAAGACATATGATTTATTTTATGTATAATAATTTATGTAATATGTTTCTATTAAAAAAAATGTGATATGTAGCTTTATTGTTCATTGCATTGATTTTTTTTCGAAGAAAAAAAATACATTTTATAATATGGGTCGGGTTGGCCCATCGGACTGTGTAGCCCACTACTAATTGAATTTGACTCAATTTTGGTAAACCATGGATCATGTCGGCCAACCCACTTTGTCCAATTTATATGAGCTGGCCCACCGGGCTGAGGCGGACCAAATGAAAGGGTGCACTATTGCGAACTTCGACCTTCATGTTTTTTGTTGGTCTAATCTAGTGTGTGTGTGTGTGTGTAGAGGGAGAGAGAGAGAGAGAGAGAGAGAGAGAGAGAGAGAGAGATAGAGAGAGAGGAGGAGGAGGAGAGTTCCATTAACTCTGAGTAAGTTTATTAAGTTACTCCAAATCACCACTCTAACAGCCCATTTTTCAGTAGAAGTATTTTAATTATTTATTATATATGCTTATATGTGTTTATGTGTAATTAATTGTCTCTGTGTATATTTTATTTGGGATTAATGATTTTTTGGCTTAGAAGGGTATTTTAGTCAATTTAGACTCTGGGGTATTTTGGTCATTTGGTGAGAAAGGATAAATTAGTCATTTAATTAAGAGGGTTGTTATGGTGTTTAAGTGGGAATGATTATTTTTACTAAGTTACTAGTGAGTTGGGGTAATTATTTAAGAGACGGTAATTATTCGTTATTTTGACGGTCTAAGTGTGTGGTAACTTTGGTGAATTAGTTGGTAAAAATATTAAGCACATTAAGACAACTAGAGACTAAGCCCATTTATGTGGTGACTATATAAGCACAACCCTTGTGAGAAAATTAGGTCATTACATTTATTCACTCATTTTACAAACATTTTGAGAGAGAGATAGAGAGAAAAAGTGAATCAAGAGGAGAAAAGAGGAGTTAGAGGGAGAGAGCTTGAGATTGAAGGCTAAGAGCTAAAGTGAAGCTAGGATTTGGATTCTTGAAGATTAGAAGTAAGAGGGATGGTTGCTTTTCATAATTAAGTCATAATGTATTATTTTCAATTATGGGTTTAATTGCTTTTGATGATTTTTGATGATGAATTTCATGCTCCTAATTCATGTGAGTTTGTGGGTATGATAAACTTCATGAAATTTTTGTGTTATGTGCTTAAACTTCATAGTTGTTGTTGTTGTTAAGTTGTTTTGATGAATTTTGATTAATTGATTGTGAATCATGAATTGACGAGTGATTATTGTTGAAATATGTTTGGATTCACTTCATGAATGTTTGTATGTTGATTAGATTTGAATGATTGTGGTTGTTTATGATGTTTGAATGAAAAATGAGAAAATTGAGGGTTTTGGTGGAAATGAACTAGATGATGAATCTGAGGTGAATTGGTGTTATGATTGGATGTTTGTTGTGGTTTTAATTTTTTTTTTTATGTTTATAAACTAGTGTGCAAGTTTGGGGGTCGAATTTGGGATCAACGGGATCAAAAATGGGGATTTTGAGTGAAAAATTGGAAGTTCCTGAGAGGGAACAACCAAAACAGGGTGACCTGTTCTCGTGTAACTCGTTGTGGCGAGTTGCACAGAGCAGCCGCCCATGTTTTGGGTCGTTTCGGGCGTTTGAGATCGATTCGGGCAGTTCTAAACTGATTCTTTGGATGTACATAACTATATTTGAGCTTTCTAAACCTTGGAAACATCAATTGAGTTAGATTGAACTTGGTTTTGTGAATCGTATCATAAACTTTTTGAAAATATTCAAGAACGTGAGATTTTCTGAAAACTCGTTTTTCTAAATAAAAATTGTAGGACTAAGATTGTCTACTATAGTTATGATTAATAAAAAAAAAATAATTGGATGATAATCATGAGCTTTAACTTAGTTTTGCTTTGAAATTTGGAATTCTTTGAAAAACGGCAAAATGATATGAACTTTGGAAAATTTTGGGATTGATGTGAATTGGCCTATGACGCCTATATGCATATGCTATTGTGACCATATGTGAGTAGTATGTGTGCTTGGTTGAGGTGTTTGAACTTGTTTGGCTTGTTTCGTTAAATAATTTAGAAAATGATAAAACGAGACGAACTTTGCAAAATTTTGGAATTCATCAGAATTGGCCTATGAAACGTATATGTATATGCTACTGCAATCATATGTGAATTGTGTATATGCTCAATTGAGGCGTTTGAACTTGTTTACTTTGATTTTAGAGAATTAATCGGAAAATGCTAATTTTCATAAATCTAGACTAACTTTATGGGAATGAGTTTTATTGTTTTGATAACTTGCGATTGGTGTTAGAAACATGATAGTAGGGTGTAGGGAGGGTGAAACCATAATTGTTGAGTGTTGATACATTGATTATTATTTCGTGGTGATGTGACGTCATTTATGTGAATTATGTTTCATGTTACAGATTTATTCCTTTGAGGTGATGAATGTTTGTTGATGTTAATTGTTGAAGAGTTGTTGATGAATTTCTTACATGATATTGGCGACAACTTGATGGTGTATGCATGTATTGAAAAATGATGATGTTGATTGTTGATGATTTGTTGTTGAACGTATGCATTAAGTGAGTTGTATGTTCTAGCATTCATAAGTCGGACAGTATGTCCATATTGGCAATGACCGGATATATATATCCATGTCGGCGATGACTCGAATACTTTGTATTCATATTGACGATGACAACGATACAAATGTATCTAAGGTGACGACTTTGAGGTGACCGGTACCACATGCATGTAGAGTTGTGTCTTAGGCACATTGCATAATCGACAGGTGTCATACTTGCTTATGTGCTTGGTGAATAACTTCATTGGTGAATTGTATACTTGGTGAAATTTGGTGAATTTATGAAGATGTGGAAGTGTGTTGAGGATGTCTATATTCGTATACTTGTTGGATATTAATAACGTTGAGATGCCTAATCATTTGGAACGTGAACTAACCCCCATTGGTCGTTTGGTTGACCACCTACCTTATTCGTATGAATGGATAGACGGCGTGCATGACTAGTTTGTTTTGCTTTGAGTTGCTTGAGGATAGCTTGGATGCTACCTCGTTTACTGCTTTTGGTGTCTTAGACTTTACGGCTCTGATTAGGGGTCGCCTTTGATGTTATCCTTATTATGACTATAAGAAATTTTTGAGATTATGTACTGATGATGATACATGTAGTATGTTGACATGGCTATTTGGAGACTTATTCTATTATGGATGACTGTTGAGATGATTTATTTAAATGTTGATGTAATGATGTTTTATTCCGCTGCGATGTTTTGAGAAAATTATTTATGCACGCTTGGTGAAATATTGAAGAAGTAACATCTAAATTCTTTATATGATTGTATCATTAGCGTAATTGTCGCTCTTAGAGTTTGGGTGTTACAACCACCATTTATTTCCTTTTAATCTAACGGCTTTATGATTCATTTAATTATTACTAACATGGTCTTCTCTTGATTCTCTTTCTTCTTTTATTATCACAACTCTCTCATATGTTCCCTAACTCATCAGGATTAACTTTTTCCCATCATCCAGGACTTCAACATCATCATCATCTAGTGCAACATATCTCAATTCATAATCCTATTACAACAAAGTCAATGATTTTTTATTACGATAGCGTATTGAGCGACCAATATGAGATTATCAAGCCCCCAAATTATTTGAAATAGGTTTCTCATTGTATTTCAATACCCCCAACAATTCATATGCACCAAGAGCAGGGCCGACCCAAGGCATAGGCAGGGTGCAGCGGCCTAGGGCCCATGCCCGGAAGGGGCCCAAATTTTTATAGCGGGTGTATATAGAAATTATTGATGATATGAAGGTTTATATATCAACATTTAGAAAGAGGGTCCAACTGTTATCAGAAATAATAGTCCATCTAGTTAGAAAGAGGGCAAAAGTTAGAAAGAGGGCCCGTATGCAACGTTTTATTTTCACACACCCCACAACCAGTCAGTAAAACACGAAGTTAAAGAGGAAAAACTCATAAACAGTTAAAACGCAAAAGCAGCAAATGGTAAACCCCTAAAGGAAGCAAAACGAAGATGATACAAAACGAAAAAAAGAAGGAAAAGTGTAAAACTTAAATTTTCACACTCCCCGTGCTACTTGCCGAAGGTATTGGGTAATTTTCCACTCTTTCGATTTAATTCCTTCCTTTCACTTTCTCTATTGCTGATTTTGTCGCCTAGTGGCCCATTGTTTTGAAAATTGAATAAAATTACTTAATTAGAAGGAATGAAAAAGATCAATGAATATAATATTTAGATTTCTTGTTATTTGATGTTGATGAAATTTTTATCGCTAATTTGATGGTTTTTAATTTTTGTTTTTGTTTTGATTTTATGCAGGTGTTGCTATTAATTGCTATTTTGTTCTGAATTGATATTGATTCATCAATTCAAAGTCAACAAACAACTTTACTTAGGTGTTTTGATAAGTGCTAGAAAGTAGTAATTATGTTATATACATTAAGCACTTTTGGTTACTTGTTTCACAAGTTATCCAAGGAAAAACCATGAAAATGTAATAAAATACCCTATTATGCTTTTTATATCTTACTTGACTCAATTGTGCAGGAAAAGGGTAATCAAGACAAGAATCAAAGAAAGAAAATTAAAAGAGGAGCAAAGACCAACTCGCCACAACAAAATATGTGGCCATGGCGGGAAAAAGTTCCAGAATGTCATCATCCAGCTCGCACTCAAGCTCGCCACAACGAAACCAGAAAGCGAGATGTCGATATAGCGAAGGAAAGGCGAGAAGTAGTTCCAGAGACCATGTTTTAGAGGATCAGAGCTCACCATGTCGAGAAAATCTTATCTGGCGAGATAAGGCAGTTTGGAACGCTAAATGATGACGTGGCAGAAACCCAATGGAAAAGAAAGGTCAGCTCGTCATAGCGAGCATATCCTGCCTGGCGAGAATGTGAAATTATGCAGAAGTATAAAAGCCCATTTCCTCATTTCAGAGCATATCTTATCATACTTTTAGAGAGAGAATATGGCAAAAATTAGGGTTCTTCATAGAGCAAGAGTGTTTGAGTGTGGATTCACTAAGAATCTTCAAGAAATCAAGACTTAGCAATGAATATTCATCTTTTCTTCCACTTTTGTAATGTTATCATGACAATGATCAACTAAATCTCCTTTGTTGCGATTAGAGGTACTTGATCAAGCTTAGATGTAATATTTTGATCTTTTAAATATATGATTCTAGCATTTTATGTGATATTGAGTTTATTCTTGCATTTCATTCTTATGCTTGATTTAAATGTCATTGAAAAATACTTTTGAATCCAGGTTTAGAATATTCATCTATCAAAACAATGATTCTAGACATAGGATTAGTGTTTTGATAATCACACAATGTATCAGAACTTAAAGCTATCAGATCACTTAATAGATTGAGAAATCATCGATTAAACGATGTGATTGATCTCACAATATCATTTAGACATGAATGGTATTGTCGAACGATACGTGGTAATATCGATAAAAAGCTAGAATCCATATATATGATCATTAGGATATATTCGATGCTTGATTGACAAACTCTAATCCCAACACTTTTACGCCTTATTACTCTCTGTTTTATTACAGTATTTTAGTTCACGTAGTTTTTATAACAAACAATCGATCAAACCCAAACTTAAAATGATAATCGATGTTGAACGGTTTATGTTATCGCACTAGTCCCTGAGGAGACGATATAAAAACATACTTACTTTTGATACTACATCATGTTTTTGTTCTCTTTTTTGTTTATTTTACGATGTTTGCCGTAAAAACATTTATCTGGTGGTGAAAAAACGAAGAAGAAGAAAAGGAAATGAAGATTTTATAAAATCACAACAAGGTGCTCTTGATAAATTTGTTTTCAAAAAGGTCGATACCTAAGAAAATTCGGATCTGAAAATGAAAATGAGAAAATTGATTAATAATGCAAGTGTTTCTAATAATGTTCCAAATGCATCTAATATTGTTATGTTTGGTTCGGCCCCCTAACTTTTTTGTTTTGTTATTCTTTTTTATGAATAATATATAGGACGAGGTGCATTTGACACACAATGTTTTAGGATGTCGACATAACTAGGAATTCAAAACACCGTATTATGGTGTGACTTGGGGTGTCGGCATAGCTGATATGTCAACCACCATAATTAATGCATGTCTCACTCATCGTTTATAAAAAAAAAAAAATTATGATGCATTATACAAAGGAGCGCATTTCTCAAATTTAGCTTAAGGCCCTTAAAATGTCAGGAACGGGGCTGATCAGGAGCCACTACGATTCAGACTCATAAAATTTCACTATGATTGTCTTATTTATTCTTGAAAAATAGAGGTTTAACCACGAATTGATACAAGTTAAACAATCATGGTTTGTCTAAATTAAAGAATAGATTAATGACCGCCAGGAAAGGAAAGGGGAAAAGAAAAACCAAGATCCGTTCAAAAAACCAAGATATTTGTTACAAGCAACATCAATCACATGCTTACAAATATTCCCTTTTTCTTTATAAATAATTGCAGGGAAATTAGAAAAACCAACGAAATTTTTTAAAGGTCATTACTAGAATTCATGAATGGAAATGGGTGATGATAGCATCCGAAAAATAGAGTGAAGCGATACATGGGAGGAGTTGGATTTGTCGTCTTGCAGAAAACAAATAAAGGAATGGAAGAGAGATGGTGGTGTGGGAGAACATAATTTAGGTTTTACGTGAAATGATTAACGATTAATTTGAATTATTGAATTAAAACAAGCACCAGTTAACATTTCCCTTGTTTCCGGGAACACTAGTTAAGAAAGCTAGAAATAGAAATTTATTATTAAAGACAACAACTTTTTGACTTTTCTAAAGTGAAATTTGGAGTAAGCCAATAAATTTACTCTTGAAGTTAATGAATCCCTCCTCTAGATAGATAGATAGATAAGGTTTTTTTACGATTGTGACATCGCCTAATATTAATTAGCCTATGGATTAAGATGAAAGGCTTGATCTTAAACAACAAAAAACACAATTATTAGCCTTAAGAGAGTTGCTAATTGTTTTTGAGCAAACAATCTATAAACTAGTGTATTTATCCGGCGTTGCCTGGATTAGACATATAATTAAGGATGACCAAAATTTTGCATGCATTGCATGGTACCCGCAAATAAAATTTACGACGGTCCGGTACTGGACACATATCTTATTGGTGCACGTACATGGTCTTGCAAAAAATAAAGAATAATGAGATGAAAAAATTAACATAAACATAAGAAAAATTATACTAAGAGAGAAGTAATGAAAGATAAATAAATATTACCAAGTTGGCGAAAACCCTAATAAACATAGTGGTTGAAGAGTGTTGTAGAAAAAGATTAAGAATGGTCCCTAGAAAAAAGATTCATTTTTTCCATTCATCAATGCCATCACCATGCATTCATACTCATTAAGTTTAACAAAAAGATTAAGAATGGTCCCTAAAAAAAATTAAGAATGGCTTTGCAAAAATATTAAAAATAGCAAATTAGGAAATAGATTAAGAATGGCTTTGCAAAAATATTAAAAATAGCAAATTAGGTATCGAACCATATTGTTTTTTTAGAAAGATTTACTATTTCATAGTATGAATTTATTGTTATTTTATTATTCTTTTATATAAATTCATACTATTTATCTAGATTAGATGAACTACAACAATAATTCATTTGTGATCAATCGGAATGTGATTTATTTTAGGTTCGACCTTTCTTTTAGATAAGATGAACTACATTAAAAAATTTGATTCTGATTCGTCGAACTTTGGTTTCTTAGTTGTTTGGCAAGGTCTAAACTTTTTTTAGATTGATGAACTACAACAGAGGTTCGTTAATGATAAGTTAATCTGGTGATTTTTTTTCCTTCTAAAAAAGGTCCAATTATTGTCTAGATTGAATGATAAACAGTGAGGTTTCACTTGTGATCAGTAACACTTTGATTTGTTCTTTTTGCAATAAAGGTCCAGCCTTACTTTTAGAAACTTCACTTGTGATTGAATGAACTTTGGTTTATCTGTTTTTTGATGAAGGACTAAAAATTTTCTTGAATTCGATGAACTACAACAAGACTTCACATGTGGATGGTCGAATTGTGGTTTGTTATTCTTCTTAAAAAGGTCTAGTAAGAGGTCAACGATTGTGTAAGTTGCTTAAATAGTCTCAATAAACTTCTCTCACCGTGGAAGAACATATAATAACTATTTATTCTAGAGTGAATGGTTCTCCCGATTCATTTTTTTACTAAAGATGGATTCTAAAATGCTACAAAAAAATATTGCTCACTAATAACATATAGGCTTATTTTGTTATTCAATCACTCGGTCCTTTAACTTAATTGATTGTCTCAATTTGGTCTCATAACTATAATTTATACTAATTTGGTCCCCTATGTTTTGCTCCGTTACTAGTTTTAGTCCTTTATATTAGTTTCTCTCAAAAAAAACGTTAACAGAAAGGACTAAAACTAGTAACGGAGCAAAACATAGGGGACCAAATTGGTACATAAGTTAACGTTTTTTTTAGAGAAACTAACAGAAAGGACTAAAACTAGTAACAAAGCAAACCATAAGGGGCCAGATTGGTACAAATTATAGTTAGGGGACCAAATTGAGACAATCAATTAAGTTAAGGGACCAAGTGATTGAATAAGCCTAACATATATCTTGCATTCCAATTTATTTCATAGAAAATGTATTGGTCAAGTAGTTTCTAATATGTATGTTATTGTTATTTGAGTGTAAGGGCCTTGGTTCGATTCCCATGTTTGCTAATTTTAATTTTTAATGATTTTGCAAAGACAGGAATGTGACATTGGGAATTTTGGTTCCCATGTTTGTCTCAGGAATAAAATTTACACATGACTTTTCACTTGTTATTCCCATGTTAAAGTATGAGATTCTTTTATTCGCATAGGAATAAGAGGTAACCACTCATAACTTCTCACTCTCGCACTATTTTAACCCTTTTATTTTTTTTGTTTTAAATTATAAATTAAATATATTTAAAAATATTCTTAGGAAACTAAATTAATTACCAAACACTTTAATAGGATTAAGATTCCTAGGAACAATGTTTCAGGGGATATTATTCGTAAATTTAATTCTTGAAACAAACACACCCTAATATGCTATGCTATGCCTCGATTGATGCAAATACAAAAAATAAATTAACGTAAATAAACTATGTGTATATACCTACGATACTAATAAACTATTATCAAACTATTTAATTATTCAAACTCAAATATTCACTTTGTTCTTTAATTTTAAGACAAATTCCATAATTTCTATTTTATAGATAAAACAAAAATTTATTATCTAGAAACCAATAAACGTACAACTTACAAGCAGTACCAAATCAATACAACAAATATCTTGTATGAGAACAACTATAAAGTGTGAATTTATGAGGGAAGTTTTGAATAACCTCTCATTCTCTATTCTATGCCCTAAAGTATACTTTTGGTGAGCAACTTTTTGATAGATGGGGACAAACTATATACTTTTGTGCTAGCGGGTCCAAACATAGTTGTATTTCTGTCAACGACTTCCTTCCAACGACTAACTTCTATTCTATGCCCTAGGTTGCTGTATTCTATCGCATCACTAATATCTTGCTTGAGGTAAGAAGCTGCTCTTGGTATAATTCCATAGTTTTCCAAAATAGCAGTAAGGTTGAATTCTTCCATAAGGTCGATTCCTAACTTAAAGTAATCATACTCTTTAAATGGAGTACATGACCCGTGCTTGTTCCATTGGTGTCTCCACAATATTTCGTCAGCTCCAAATAAATTTGGCCACTCAACTGAAAGCTTAGAAACTAGGCCAACAATCTAAAACAAATACAATTTAAAAGAGTAAACATTTTGATTAAAACCACATCAGTTAAATAATTGTTTTTGTCAATTTGTATGCAAATATTTCAGACAAATAAAATATAATATGGAGGGCTTATATAAAAGAAAATTTGACGCACACATACCTTGTTGGGATCAAATAGTGGAGGGGTGCACCATTCGGGATGAGGTAATGCCTTATTTGAGGGCCAAAGGCCATGCAGTGTAAAATACTTGGGGATAGGTTGTTTGCAATGTCTAAATGAGTTTATGCAAGCAGCCGGCGGCCATTGATCGGTCCGTGTTAAATGGTGATATCGTGGTGCTACCATCATCTACAAGTTTAAACTATGTTAGTTTATTTTTACAAAAATACAAGACAAAGGTCACTTAGAAAACTGAGTGAGTATTATACATAATAAGTTCGGATTTGCCATGGATGGTCTCAAAATTGAACCTAGGGGTGTTTATGTGACATAGGTTGAGCTAACCATGATAATCATAATGAACAAAGGCCCCGAAACACGAGAGCTGCTAGCAACAATTTTTTTTTTTTTGACAAGAGAGCTGCTAGCAACATAATCATGACGGTCCGGTGTATATTTTTTCAAAAATACATCATTGTATATTTTTACACGAGTAAATATTTTATGTCTTTTAACAAAAAAGAAAAGCATGTCTTTATAAAAAAAAAATTATAGTTTAACTCCGTTTATAAGGACATTGTAGATGTTATGATTCAAACTTCGAACACATCGTTTATTCATTCCAAGAGGTGAACTTTAGTCATCACACTATTAGCCCTCGTGAGCTTAACTCAGTTAATAGGGACAATGCTTAATATATGCAAGGTCCGGGCGTTCAAACCCCGACCCCCACAAAAAAAAAAATCTTTGTATTTTATTGATAATAAAAATTTCAATATATATTATAACATTAAGGGAAAAAACTTCGACTTCTCTTGTTTTTTCACTCTTGTTTTTTTTTTTTTAAAATATAAATGATGCCATATCTCTCTATAGTTGCACTTTAGGAAAATATTCAAAAAATTTAAGTCTTTTTTGAAGAAAAAAATATTCACTTTTTTTAAGTCTTTATTATGCGAAAAGGATGGGAAAAACTATGTAACTTTTTAACTGATGTTCTTTCAAAAACAATTTTTCCATTAATGTTACCACATCAATACAATCCTAAAGTACACCAAAAAATAAAAATCAATACAATCCTAATTGGCATGTATTCGAGGTTTTAACCATGGCCATGTCTATATTATGTAATATTCCTACAGCTGAAATAAGTTTACAGGAACATGAACATGGAGCAAACTTTTTAATTACAATAAGTTGATAGTGATTATTGATTATACTGTGCATCTAAGAATAGCTATTGGAGGTAGTATGCTTTAACACTTATGAAGTAATATTATCACATAATTCATAAAAAAAGTAAGTGCCTCAAAAATAAAATAAAATAAAAAGTAATACTATTAGATGAGTTATTTTTTTTAACGATAAGGTATTACTCCTATCAGATAAATAATTATAAACAAAAATTTACTTATCTCAGTTTGACTAGCCATAATAAATGGCATATGTTTCCACTTATTGTATGCTAAAGCAATAGAGTTGGAACCAATTTTTTTTTGCAGAGGGAAGGGTACCAATACTTAGATTTAATGTGGGAATTTATCACACTTTGTACTTGTTTCCTCTAATTATCAATAATGAATTTTTAGATAAATAATTGAATTTAAGTGGTTAATTAGTTCAACCAACAACGAATTGTTCAAAAAAAAATTTAAATTTAATTTTTAGATGGAACAATTTCATTTAGATTTTATTTGTCTTACAAAGGCTTCTATTTCTATCCCTTAGAAGGGAGAACCCAAGGGTTAACTAAAAAACAATAATCAATATGTTTGCTGTTAAGGAAAAAAGTTTGACTAGCTATAGAATTATTTCTGGCATTCAAACCTTATAGGGACAGATAGGATAACAATCTAAATGTGTATTAATTCATTATAAAGCTGGTTCGTTGCTTCAGATAAATAGCAAAGGTGCACTAAATTAGCTCTCACACACGCACGCGTTACTATTTACTACACATAATTTATTATACAATTCCCCAATCATAAAATTAAATAAGAAATGTACCTTTGCGAACTCAATCACGTCCAAGTCGCCACCATCTCTAAGCATGAGAGGCATAGTACGCCGCATCTGGTCTGCCGGAATGTGGATGCGTTGATCGGAATGAACAGGAAAAGAACCGGTGGTGAAAGAAGAAATGACGCGCGAGATGACGCGGATTCCATTAACTGCGGTAACGCCGGTAAGTCATCGGAAAGATGATCTGGAAAGAAAGGGAAAGATCCGAAGAAAACCTTTGAAGCATGATGAACAATGGAATCGATGGAACCATAGCACGCTACGGATGAAGCGAGTATAGTAGTCGCGTCGAGACCATGGTAGACAACGGAGTACGTGATAGTGATGCAATGGAAAACATTCGCAGCATCGTTTACGGAGTATGGTGGTAAATGACGGAGGAGGAACGAGATGTGGCGGCGGAAACCAGGCTGAAGAAAAGAAGAATGAAAAAGAAGATCGAAGTTCTCATGATGACAGAAAAAAACGAGACGATGATATGAGTGGGTAAATGCAAATACAATGGGTCACTCGTCGATCAAGCTTATAACTAAGTCATGCAGAACAGAAGTGTGACACTAGAGGCTTAGATCCTCTGCTTCTTCAGTGATGTACGCAAGCAAAAAAAGATTTTCATTTCCTTTTTCTTTTTCCTTTTGTTTTGTTTTAATTGATTTTTTAGATAAAAGATTTAATAAAAAATAAACTAAAAGTAAACTTCTTTAAAATGTAATTACCCTATAAACTAAGGTTTTAAATAACGATAATGGTTTCGGTCACGATCGTGTTAAGATTGTCATGATTTTGTTTGTTGTGTTATCCTTGTCATTGCAACGTGAATTAATCACAACAATACACAAATATATTAAAATTATGTATACTATCTCTCATTTAATATAACAATACTATCTCTCATTTAATATAACAATGCACAACACGAAAAACAGGGGATAGAAGAAATAAGGGATACACATGATTTAATATAATCTCTCATTTTCTATTTTTTTTTTCTCTTAAGAACGACATTCTGTTTTTTGCTTTTGTAGCATTCATAACCGAGTTTTGCGATTGAATCAACATTTTGTTAAGGGTGTAACGAGCGTATTGTTGTGATTTTTCTTCTTTCCACTATGAAAACAGGTAAAAACGGTAACAGCGGCTACCTATATCTTTTTGTCGCAGTCGTTTTTGCGATAATGGACCCGTTTTTAAAACCTTGATAAAATCATCATTATTAAGAAGGTTTTAATAGATGTTTTTACCTAAAAAACGACCGCAACATAAAGGTATTTATCGTTATCGTTTTTACCTTTTTGTAGGGTGAGAAGATAAATCATAGAGAGACACATGTTATAAGTGTAACAAAATGTTGATTCAATCGCAAAACTCAACTACGAGTATGACACACTGTTATGAAAGCAAAAAACAAATTGTCGATCGTAAGAAATCACATTGCAACAACCACAATCTATAGGGCAACAACCAAAATCGCGACAGCTTAATATAACCATGATGCGACCATTGCCGTTGTTTGAAACCTTGACTTATAGGTTAATTCCAATTTAAAGAAGTTTAATTTTAATTTATTTATTATTACATTTTTATCTTAAAAAAATCAATTAAAACAAATGAAAAAACAAAAAAGAAACGAAACAAAAAAAAATTGAGAAAAGGTTGTTCGTGAAATAATTTATCAAACATCAAATAAAAATTGAAAAAAGCTGCTGTTCGCCAAATCGTTTATCAAACATGAGCATTTCCATCATTAAATTTCAACAAGGGGCATATCCATCCATTTTTTTTCATTTGACGGGGGCACAGAGTGATATTTTATTAAACAAATTTTACTAAAAAATTGGGGTTTGTGAGGTTTGAGCACAAAACCTTCCAATTACAATCAACATACCTATTCCACTACATTAGGCATTGCATAAAAAAGCTTGTTTCTAAACATTTATCTATGATAATCATATCATCAAATTACAATGTCAGTTAGCTTCACATTAAATAGCAAAATGTGTATGGAGAAAACAAAACCACGTTTAAATAAATTAGTCCGTTATATATGTTAGGAAGTTTTCTATTCCTTTAAAAAAAATATTTTAAGACATTTTCAATTCTTATCTGAATACCGTATAGTTTATTTAGATATTTTTTTTTAACAAGTCAAAATGAAATATGATATTAAAACGGGAGTGAAACACCGCGCATGAGGTGTGCAACGGATGAAACATCCAAAAAAGTTACAAAATCATTGATGCAATATCAAGGGAGCACCACCCTATGGAAGTAATAATAATGAAATAATTACACAACAACACACATGCATGAGAGAGAGTTTCGCCACCAGTCATGATAGTCAAAAGCAAAGGTGAACAAATGCGCCTTCCAGCACAAAAAAGAATTAAGCTTGACCCTCTCAAGAATGGTATAAGGATCAGCCGCCTTATTATTGAACACCCGGTTGTTCCTCTCCATCCAAATAACACAGACACATGCATGCAAGCCAAATAATTTTGAAGAACGAACGAGATGACTGCGGCATCGCCACCATATGACTAAACTGAAGAAAGTGATCATTGAGCGATAAAGGAGACACCGAAGTAAGTTGAAGCCACTGCCAAACAAGATGCCAAACACGTCCTAAAGTTGCACAACCTAAAAAAAGATGATCAGTCGTCTCCTGAGAGCCGCATCCACCGACACGCATAATATTTTATGATGTAATGACTTGCCGACGCAGAAGGTTGTCCTTGGTTGAAAGTCTATTGTGCAGTAGACGCCACCCAAACAGGGAAACTTTTAGAGGTACTTGTCAGTGCCAGACATTGGAAATGTGGTGCCTATCCGTAGGCTCATCTGTAGACGTGAGGAACTGATAAGCCCCACGCAAAGAATAGCCATGAATAGGGTCTAACAGCCACTCCCACTTATCATGAGTATGATCCTGCAAAACAATAACACTCCCTCACCTTTTCCTCTTCCCACGCTAAAAGATGTCTCCTCCACACCCACACTCCTCCCCCTACCTCCCAACCTAAGGTCGCCATTTCCTCCACCGTACTCTCTCTACACACGGCCAGATCAAAGAGCAGACGATACTTATCCTGTAATGGAACACCCCAAACCCAATTATTTGTCCATAAGTAAGTACTACGACCATCTCCCTAAACCCGACGCGTGTTTATTTAGATATAAATTGTACATGTTAAGATCAATGAGTTTGAATTTAAAAAATAAGTTTGTGAAATTATAAGTTTGTTTAATGATTTTGGATATTTTATAGGTGTCATAGTTTTTTTAAATTCTTTTTATAAATTAAGTCATTCAGTTCAATTCAATTTAATATATATATAAAAAATTATAATGACCAGATTATATCGTCGAGTTATTCGGTTTAATCCAATTTAATCATTTAGTTCAACCAATAACTCTATGATTCAACCAACGAATTAATAACCCAATAACATTGTCGAGTCAATAACTAGTCCATTTTTAAAAGGCTTAATTAATGATTTGATCCCTTAAGTTTTTTGTTGGTTACATTTTGGTCTCATAAGTTATTAACGTTACAATTCGGTCTCTTAAGTTAATATCTGTTAGCCAAATAAATCATCAACGTCATTCTTTTGCCAAAACGTTAAATAGGCACATATGAACGGTGACGTGACAACTTGCAATGTGTATCCACCTTAGACATTGGCTTAACTATTTTGACGGTAGGGATTTATTTGGTTGATGGAAGATGACTTAAAGGGAACAAAATGTAACGTTAGTAATGGGACTAAAATGTAACCCAAATCATTAATTAAACATTTTTAAAATTAATGAAAATTGCGATGGTGCTTATATTTAGAAGGAAGTAATGTTAAATTTTACCACCAAAATAAAGTATAGCCGAAACAGAGTAAGAAAAGAATTTCGTTTCTACTCGAATCTCGATCTTCTGCCGATGGTTGCAACCGAACCAGAACAAAATTCAAATCACGCTATTTCTCTTGTGCTTAACGGAGATGGAGAAATCCACGACGCCGACGACCGGAAATGTTAGCAATCACATACCTGATGATGTTGCAATCTCCATTCTATCTAAATTGCCTCTTAAATCTTTGAAGCGATTTGAATCTACTTGTAAATCATGGTCGATGTTATTTCTAAACCCTTATTTCATGA
>Ga0228710_1006472_pt1 | contig 17723 bp, 5 predicted proteins | sample MedpolnodulmetaG_FD_177995 | JGI IMG/M metagenome (GOLD analysis project Ga0228710, IMG submission 177995) | Root nodule microbial communities from Medicago polymorpha collected in Santa Monica, California, United States - pink nodules | ecosystem: Host-associated > Plants > Roots > Nodule...
TATATATATATATATATATTGTTTTTTATCAATTTAAAAAAATGTTATCTTAGAAGTTGTCATAGGAAGATTGTACAAATATCATTACTTTTATTATTGTATTGATTTATACAAGTTAATTAAAGCAAGCCAGCTTACTTAACAAATCGTCTTGTTTTGCATTTTTTTTTAAAATATCATTATTCATTTCGACAGAAAATATTCACTTACTCATTATTATAACAAAAAAAAATCACTTACTTGTCATGGAAAGATATATACATGTATAAAATATGAGTTCTAAACTGTCAATTGTGAGCGTAAATAACTGACCATGTATCAAATGATTGAAGACCCGGATAGTGACAATTATTTTTTAATATACACATTTTTTTTCTGGAGAATCTAATTTGACATCAGCGCCCACTATTTTCACAACATAATTTAATTTTTCAATTGTATCCTAACTGATCAACTAATCATGGTCTAAAAAACAAAGGACTAGTAAAGAAGCTATTCAACCATGATAAAAGAGATGTCTATCATTAGGAACAATACTATTTCAAATATGATTTAACTTTGCTAATAGAAATATTTAAGTGTTGAAGTTGTTTGTAGCTTGTTGTTAGTCTTACAATGTTCAACTTTTTAAGCAATTGAATGTATAAATATGTTTGAGTACTTTTATCCTTTGAAACTAATTTTTAGGATGAAATTCAAGTCTATTTAATGGTAAGGACTCAAAAAACAAAGAGTAAAGAAGAAAAACAAAAATGCGGAGGTGAACGTATACGATCAATTTCACAACATTGCTATTCATTTTCTTTTTTGAAAGGACAACATAACATCGTTATTCATTTTTTTTTATAAGAAATGTTGTTATAATTCATGTTAATAACATAAATACAAAATACATATAAATGTAACAAAATCAAAGTGATTAGACCAAAACCAAAGAACATAAACCACAATGTCAAATAAAACGACGTTATACTTAGATAAAAAAATCATATAAAAACACAAGAGGAAAAAAACACGTGCACATACACAATTTCCTTTTAATTGATTTTTCCTTTTCAATTTAAACCTTTTTACATATATTAGCACTTAGATGGGTATTTCGCATTAGTCTATCTGCTTATTTTATTGCGTTAATGCGTATAAATTACGAATTATTATTTTTTATGAAATTTTGATTAAAATTATTTGGATTTTTATGAAATTTTGATTAAAATATTTTTATTTTTATTAAAATTATGGATATAATTATAGATAAAATTTTTTTTGAAAGAGATATAGATAATATATATTATACAGTTTCACATTGTAGCAAATTATATAGTTTTATTCAATGAAATCAACAATATAACAAATATAATATATATTCTTATGTTTTTTTATTGATGTCGACAAAATAACATTCGTATATTCAAATTTGTTTTAGCATATAATTGAAAATAAAACAGTTAGCCCAAAACCATGTATTCTCTTTATATATAGTATAGATTATTTTATTTACAAATTTTTTTCATTTAAGTAAATAATCTAAGAATAAAACATATAACAACAGAAAAGAAAAAAAACACCTAAAAACAGACTATGGAAATCTGTAATTTGGTAAATCACATCTTTCCCTAAAGAAATCAACATTCAACTCATTAGGGAGAGAAGACAGGCAAACCAAACCCTGCAATGAGGGCCCATGTTAGCTAACTTGTCCGCACAACAATTACCTTCTCGGTAAATATGAGATGAAATAACCTGAACTCCAAGGCTGCGTGCATTATGCCAACTCATTTCTTTGTAGAGTGATCCCCCCCTAGCACAGGTTTTAGTAGGCTTCCCCACGACTTGCTGTAATTTTATTTTCTGTTTTTGTTTCCTTGTTAGCACCGATGTGAAGTCTTCGACAAATCATGAAATTGTTACAATAACAATGATTGATTTAAAAATTTAAAAAGAGAAGTATGAGATGGATATTTGTAAGTACATCATAACAAATTATGAGGTACTAGAGAAATGAAAAGAGAAGTTGAAAAAATGTTGAAGAACAATCATAATAATTATTTCTAAAAAAAAAAATCATAATAATTAGTTAGATATAAATTGGTCCTATAATGGAATTAAATTAAATTAAAGTAGGATAAATGCATGTGCTTGAAAATGAAGAACATGCATGGCACGAAAAGGGGCGTGTGAGACAACAGTTTGAGTGATGCTGACACGTGCCTTGGCCCATCTTCTCAATTTTTTTTAATTTCTTATACATAAGATAAGATCAGTAATCCATCTCATATTACCACGACGCACGGGTAAAAGATTTCAGATTCTAATAGCCAAACATTACAAGTGGCATTTTTCCATTTTATCAATAAAAATGATTGAAGTTGTGAAACAACAATTTAAGTGGTAAATAATTTGAGCTCTTTAAACACATGGTTAGGGTTTGATCTTCAGCATCTGTGTATGAAAAATTCGATCGGGAGGGGAGAGTCCACCTAACGTGTCGCACATGTTCTTCTACGTAGATTAATTACAAATAAATGACGGTGAAAAATTCGATCGGGAGGGGAGAGTCCACCCGAGGCTGACGAGGGCAGGGAGTGGTCGCCGGTGCACAAGGCACGACAATGAGCGGCTCCCGACAGCTTCTAGAGGAATCGAATCACATCGGAATGAGAGGGATCCGGAGGCCGTGTAGGTATGGGACTACATGGTTGAAGGATGACTTATAAGAGTTGTTTGGTACTACCTATATCAACAAGATGCATCTTCTTTTTTGTAGCCTATTTTATAAGAACTTCATAGTTAAGCGTGCTTGACTTGGAGTAGTATTAGGATGAGTGACCTACCGGAAAGTTTTCCGGTAAGCGTGCGAGTGAAGACAAAACACGTTAAAAAGACTCGTGTTGGTTTGTAGGGTCAGTCAACAATGCTTAAAGTCGTCTGAGAACCCCAATAGTCACTACTCAACAAATAACAATATATAGCAATAGTTATAAAAAAGATAACTATTTGTAAAACAAATATATATCTCATGTATGAATCGTACGTGTCAACGATTTCATTATCGACTCATTTCTAAAAATACGACTTAATAATTGAAGTGCGAAAAAAATATTGTCAATGAATTACAATCACTATAATTATTCTTATTTATGGTTTGTGTATTATAATTGTTCTCATGTTTATGTCGACGGTTTTAAAATAACACTAATCTTAACTGATTCATTAGTCTCAAACTTTTGGCCAATGTATAATTCTTTTGATAAATTATAATTAGTATATTATAATTATTCTTATTTTTATTTAGAAAATATTATTAAAAAAAATGATTAGTGACAAAATAATTATCATATGCATAAGTTGTACTTCTCAGTGACACTATATAACAACTCATTTACAGAAAATAACGTGGATACAATAGAGTAACATACCAAAAAGAAGAAGACATTAACAAATGGTAATTTATCTTTTTTCTAGAATAAACGAAAATATGTACATGTTTTTTTGTTTAAAAGGACACGCACCATTAAATAAAATTAGGATGGAATTTTAATTTTTGTAGTCTTGTATTTTCTTAAGTCTAAAGTAGAAGAGTTTTTTTTTTTTAAATAAAAAATTAAAAATGTTTTTTTTTTTTTTTGTATAGTTGAAATCTAACTATTGTATATTTTATTTACACGCAAGAATATAATTTTCAAAATTTTGCGACATCAATGTAGTAGTTATTAATGAGTTGAATCATATCTAGTAAGAACATGAGATCAAGTTCTAATGTCATCATTTTTTTTAGGTCGTGCTAACTTGTGCCCTTCAAGTTAAGAAACTAAAAAAGGAAATAATAAATAGATTTTGTATTGAAAATATAAATTATTAAACTTTTACAACATTAAATACACAAGTTCCAAGAAAAAACTTCTATCTTTAGCTTTTGAACTTATGCCTTAAGGGCCCAAGTTTGCATTTCCTTCTTTTTTTTATGAAGTTAAATTACTTCATTCAAACCGACATTGTCGGTGCTAAGATCTCATTGGTGGATAATTAGTAAATACATTTATTATATTCTCTAAATCTCGAGATTACCATTTAAGAAACTTTAAAGAATGCATGGGGGCACTCCTAAACATTTATTAGTGAGGGTGTCGGTTTGGGGGTCGATAGCTGGATTAAGGATAACATAGGATGAGATCTCTATGACAGGTTGACCACTTATTTTGGTGGGATCAATGGTTGGAGGAAGGCTCTTTAAATGACAGGTTTAGAAGGTTGTTTGAGTTGACTAAGAATAAAATGTTGAATTTGGCCGAGATGTGTTTGTTAGGATGGGGAAAGGGGGGCAACATGGCATTTCATAGGAGGCTGTTGGCCTGAAAGGAAGGGCGGGTGGGAGAGTGTTGTGCTCATTGGAGAACAACATCACTTCTGAGACTGCTAACATGATTTGACATAAGGCGTTTTCTTCGAAAGTAAGCCTACTTTTTTGGGCGGTTGCTTCAAAATCATATTCCTTCGAGATATAATATAATCAGACGAGGTGTGCTTCAAAACAATGCACAACTTTATGTGGGAGGGTACAATTGCTACGAGAATGTGGATCATTGATTTCTGCGGTGTGACATTTTCAGTACAATTTGGACTTTGGATTCACAACGGATATAGGTTTTGAAACGGTTTATCTAGCGCGTCATTCAGATCATTTTTTTCAATTCGGTCATCTTTGTGGAGCTTCAAAGAATTATAAACCAGTTTTGTATATGTTATGGCTTTTTTGTATTCGGGTCATTTGAAAAGAAAGAAACAACGACTTTTCAACAAAAGGAGAAAACTAAGAAACATTTATTTGATAAAATTAAGTTTCAATATTTTCGGTTGTTGAAATTAAAATATGCTACGTTCCTTTTTTACTATTATCTTTGGAGGCTTAATCATCTTATGTGTTTGAGATCAATTGATTAGAATGCTTTTCATGTTTCTTTTGTTTTTGCGGTCTTTGGTTTTTTATATAATTGTGTAAACTCCTGCAATGTTCGATATAATTGTATAAACACCTGCACTGTTCTTTTCTAGCACATCTTATGCTGGGAGAACATGGTGTGTTGTTTAACATAGTTTCTTTTTGTACATATGCTTAAAAAGGAAAAAGAAAAAAAAGAAAAAAAAAAAGCTTAGGCCTGAGGTTAAAGAACTATCAAGGAGAGTCACTTAAAAGAAAAGAATTCAAGTCTTACGGAAGGAAGTCTCAAATCTTGACTTTATCATCATTGGCAGCACCTAGTTTAGCCAAAAAAATATGCACTAATATTCCCTTCTCTAAGAGAGTGGCATAACTGCACCTCCCAATCCATTCTCAGTAACTCGTTTAACATAGTTTCATTTTACCTGCTTAAAAGAAATAGAATTGTCACTAAAAAAGTATAGGATTTGAATTCGATTTCTCAATAGCTCTAGTTCTAGAAGGAGTAAAACAAAACTCTAGTTTTAGTTCTAGAAGGAGTATAATTTAATTTATCAATGTTTCATTATTTGAGGACTGGTGGTGCAGCAGCATGGACCATTCTTATCATTCTATTCTTTTGCATCACTAAGCTAAGTCAACCCTCGCTTTGTTTTTCAGTTTCAAATCCGCTAGGTCATGGCTCAATGATATGTTAAATTTTTCAAGTTTAATGACTCTAAAAGTCTTAAACTTGTTGACAAATCTATAAATTAATTTTATCAAGTCTCTCAATGTAATGATTCATCAATAACCTGTAATAAAATTCTTAAATTTGAATGCCTTTTTATTAGGTCCTGAACTTTTAAATAATTTGTGACTAAGATCCTTATATTCACGACCTTATTTTTTTTAAATAAATTGAAAAAGGAAAAAAAAAACTCTAATCACTGACATCTCTTGGACTCGTGATCTAATTTTATGTTATTTAAAAGTTAGCGAACATTATAACAAATTGTTTAAAAGTTTATGAGGAATATATTATAAATTATTTAAAATTTCAAAAAACTCACTTAAATGCTTTTTAGTTCATAGACTTAATGACAATATTTTTTTTTTAAAAGGAGACCTAGTGACAATATTGATAGCTTTAGGAACCAAGTTATAATTTTTTTTAAAGGCTTATTTATTATTATTATTATTTTAAAATAGTTTAGGGACCGCCTCTAGAGTATAGAAATAGTATATGGTAAGAGAATATAAAAGAAATCTTTTTTTTTTAACAAGGAATATAAAAGAAATCTTATTAATATATAAGAAGCAACCAACACAATGAGAGCAACCACCACAAAAACAAAGAAAAACATAACTTTCTTAATTAAGAGATACACATGTGACTTCTTTGATAGCATGATTTTTATATCTATTTTTATAGCTTTATTTTATTTAATAACTTGTAATTTTTAGTGTGTTTTTAGTACTATTTTACTACCATTTGTTTTATTTTAAATTATAGGGAAAACAAAGAAATATGTCAAGAAATTGGTGGAAAAGATTCAATTATTAAGCCTTGACGATAATAGATGCAATGATGGTACTTGAAGACAAAAAAAAATGTAAGAAAAGTGCTAAAAACCAATTCTAGCCAGGGATGGCAATTGGACCCAAACCCTATGGGTACCCGCAAAAAATACCCACTATGGATAGGGTAAAACCCCGCTTTATGGATCTGGGCTTGAGTATGGGTAATTACCCGCAAATTTGGATAGGTATGGGCACGGGTATGCGCACTATACTACCCAGCCCCGCAACCCGCATATATGTATTTATATAATATGATAAATAATTTATTTATTTTTGGTGTACAATTAATTAATTAATTAATTTAATTATTTAAGCCTAAACATAAACCTAAGATAACTTAATAAAGTAACCCTACCCATCCTGATGTGTTAAATCTCTGCCGCTGTCGGCCTTTCTTTGCTTTTTGGCTAAATACTACGATTCGTACTATCTTATGAGTTGATTTTAGATTTTTTGGATCACAATTTTATTTCAATTCTAATGTTTTTTATTGTCTTTTCATACTTAAAGTGCGGGTAATGGGTGCGGGTATGGGCACTTAGGTGCCCATAGGGTATGGGGAAGGGCACTAAAGTTGTTGCCCACGAGGGTACGGGCATTTTTTACAAACACGGGTATGGGGACGGGTACTATAATACCCTATCCATTGGGTACCCATTGCCATCCCTATGGTGGAAGAAATTACTCTTTGGTTTGAATGAGTCTTCAGTTGCTCCGAGCACTCCCTCGTAGGGAAAAGGTGTGTTGTGAGTAATTTACCAAATATTGGATTTGAGTCATTTTGTATTGGACCTATGTAAATGAGCCTTTGAGCATTTGCTCGGTCCATAATATATTTAAGGCTTAAATGCACTTTTCTCCCCCTATGTTTCAAAAAGTTGCGATTTTGACCCCCTTTGAAAAAAAATGGATATTTTGACTCCCTAACTTTTGGACCTCTTTTGATTAGATGATTTTATGTCAATTTCTCAGTCTCTGATGGTGTAAACCGGCATCAGGATAAAAGGATGCTGATAAGTGTAGTCCAAACTTGCATGGTGTCCAAACTGGCATGATAAGTGAAGTCCAAACTGATAAGTGGATCCTTCTTTAGGGGGGCCAAAAGTTACACCATACCAGTTTAAACTCCACTTATCAGCATCCTTCTATCCCCATGCCAGTTTACAGCATCAGAAACTGAGAAATTGTCATATAATCTCCATCAAAATCAGCTAATCAAAAGATGACCAAAAGTTAAGGGGTCAAAATATCCATTTTTTTCAACCTATATTTAAAGGATCATTGTTTGTAGAGAACTTTTCATGAAACTAAAAACAAAACTTGATATATTTATAGAGATAGAAAATTCACTTAACACTATATTAAAAGATCAATTTTAGAAGTATAAGTTCGAAAAAGAACTAAAGAACGAGAATAACACATATGGATACAATGATAACGGGCTTTGGGAATTTGTAGAAGAATTGTGCAGCCCAGAAAAGCCCAAGCCCAGCCCAATCAAGCAAAAGTGTATGTTTTTGTCACTATAAAAACCAGTGTCTCATTTCTCAAGAAGCATTGGCGCGAATAGGGTATAGAATTCTTGAGAAAAACAAAAATGGCGGAAGAATACGAAACTGAAAACGAAGCTGAGGTTGAAGAAGAATTCTCCGTTTGGAAGAGGAACACTCCTCTTCTCTACGATCTCTTCATCTCACACCCTCTTGCATGGCCTTCCCTTACTGTTCAATGGCTTCCCTCACCTCCTCAACCCCACTCCAACTCTTCCTTTAACCTCCACAAACTCCTCCTCGCCACCCACACTTCCGATGAAGAACCCAATTACCTCATGCTCGCTGAATCCACTCTTCCTGGAAACCCATCTCAACCCGTCATCGCTACAGATCCTGAAAACCCTATTCTTCCCAAGGTTTTTCATGTTTTTCTTGTTTTTGTTTTATGGGTACCAACTGTTTGATGAAATGCGCGAATGACTTTTGTTGTTTGTTTTTGTAGGTGGAGATTACTCAGAGGGTTCTTGTTGATGGGGAGGTGAATAGGGCACGGGCGATGCCGCAGAATGCGAATGTTGTTGCTGCGAAGACCTGTAATTCGGAGGTTTATGTGTTTGATTTTACTAAGAAGAGAGGGGAGGGTTGTGATCCTGATTTTAGGTTGAAGGGTCATGAGAAAGAAGGGTATGGATTGTCTTGGAGTGGTTTTAAGAATGGGTATCTTTTGAGTGGTTCTAATGATCATAAGATTTGCTTGTGGGATGTGTTTGGTGCATCTGAAAGTAATGTGCTTGATGCTGTTCATGTTTATGAGGTAATGATGAGAATTGATTTCATGATTGGTGTGTTGTATCGTTCTTGTTGTGAGATTAATTGCTGTTTTGATGATGAAATTGTTGTTGACCTTGTGGGTTTTGTATGTTAGGGACATGAAAGTGTTGTTGAAGATGTGTCTTGGCACTTGCACAATGAGAATTTATTTGGATCTGGTGGAGATGACTGCAAGTTGGTAATTTGGGATTTGCGGACAAACAAAGCCCAGCATTCACTCAAACCCCATGAAAGGGAGGTAATGGTGTTACTTCATAATATTTGTTGTGTAGGCCAGGCTATTCTTCATCAAGCATATGATATGGTAGAATTGCATGTTGTCTTCAATTAAAATTTCCTTCATTTATGAGATTATGAGAACCAACCCAATTGGGGCTTTGTATGCTATGGTTTTGTCAAAACCTGCAATGAATTTGGACCATGATGGTATATCATTTTTCTTATATACGATGTTTGATGATGATTGATGTTTAGCCCCCCCGAGGTTGCTCAATCTGAGAGATTTTTAGCAAAAGAAAATGCCTATTAGAACATACGTTCCAAGAGAAACTCACCATCGGAAGTTAAATTCCAATTAATGGGGGGCTTTTCCTGCAAAAATGGGGGCCAATAGAGAAGTTACGTTGTTTGATTATGTTTTCAATTTTTGTAGATTTTCACTGCTTTCTTTAGTTTAGCTGAAACAGTGAAACATACTCATGACCTGATGTCTTTGTATTTTTGCTGGAATATCATTTGTCACTCACAGTGTAATGTTGTAAGCTCGTTTTTGTTTTGAACAGGTGAACTTCGTTTCTTTCAGTCCATATAGTGAATGGATTTTGGCTACAGCATCTTCAGACACCGACATCGGTCTCTTTGATTTACGGAAGCTTGAGGTGCCACTGCATTTTCTAAGTAGCCACACGTATGACCTTCATCTATCACGGATTCATGTTGTGTGTTTTTCTTTATATTACTATCTTATAGTTGATGGATCAACTAAGTATTTTTTTACCATTGGATCTGATTTTGTATGTGATAACTGATAAGTTCTTAGCTTTGGAATTCCAGTGCCTTTTACTCACGTATTTGGTTTATTTTTCAATGTGTAGAGATGAGGTATTCCAGGTAGAGTGGGATCCTAACCATGAGGGAGTGTTGGCATCTTCTAGTGCTGATAGAAGGCTAATGGTTTGGGACCTTAACAGGTAAAAGAATATACTCCTACGGAATTCTTTGTTTCTTTTTCATTCTCAGATAATTGTTATGTTTAAGTTATTCTACTTCTTTAAGTTCAATTATGGTTTTGTAGAACATAAAAAGAGAATTGAAATAGGTCTTTAAACATTTTACCATGCTTTATTTTCATGGTGACTCAGGATTGGGGATGAGCTGATAGAGGGAGATGAAGAAGGTGGTCCTCCTGAACTACTCTTCTCTCATGGGGGTCACAAAGGAAAAATATCAGATTTTTCATGGAACCAAAACCAGCCATGGGTAATTTCAAGTGTAGCTGAGGATAATTCTTTCCATGTCTGGCAAATGGCTGAAAGCATTTACAATGATGGCGATGAAGACAACAATTGGATTAGTGACCAGCACTAACTGGAAGAAGGCTCAAAGGCGACAGTTTTACAGCCATTGCTTTTGTTGTTTTGTTTGTATGTTTTGTGAACATTTGACTTTACCAGTTTTATGTTGTTATATGTGAATGTATTGTGCTTGTTGAAACAATGGTGGTGGCATCATATTATAATCGTCAAAAGCTTTCATAACCAGAACAGATGTATCAAACGTGAAAAGGTGTTGGTTCAACAAGCTAAAGTAACAAAATCCACTGTGCTTGTTGAAACTTGGATTTTTATTGAATGAACAAAATCTCAAAAATTGGTGGAATACGATATTTTGTGTCTCTTTCCACTGTGAATCCTTCAACCTGCATTGTTCTAGATTCCTTGTCCCAAGCGCCATGATTTAGACAGGGTCACAAAATCCATGAAAACTGCATGTTAGCCAACGACAGATATTGCAAGTGCATCTCGTTGATTGGTAGTGATAAGGTGTCGATAATGTGATTAAGGGTGTCTCCGGCATGTGATGACGTTGATTTGTAACCTAAGCTATGCGAGCATATGCAATATGATCTAGTGTATGTGATCGTATATGTTTATTTAATCCAATGCTTAAATTGAGTGGTACATATATGAAAGACTTAACTGAGAGTCCTTTTCTTAGAAACCAAAGGGACTTCTTAGAAACCATATTTTCCTTTACCACTCACCACTTAGAACGAAAGACATCTATTCCGTCCCAGGGTAATTTTGAATTCAAGGACTATCATTAGGGGGTAATTTTGAATTCAAGGACTATCATAGGGGTGAATGTACACATTCCCGAAGTCTTATTAAAATGTACTTGGCTTAGACATCCCAAGAGGGAGGATTTTATAAACATCTAACATAATCTTTCTATTCCGTCCCAGGGTAATTTTGAATTCAAGGACTATCATTAGGGGTGAATGTACACATTCCCGAAGTCTTATTAAAATGTACTTGGCTTAGACATCCCAAGAGGGAGGATTTTATAAACATCTAACATAGTGGAGGAGGTAGTGTAGAGTCCAAAATAGAAAAAATACACTGGCAAAGGAATACGTCGGGATTGAGGGACTCAATGAAATTAGCCTCTACAGTTGCACGCGGATGATACTGGTTTATAGAGGAAACAAAAATGATTGTTATTAAAAGTTTTTGTGATATACAGATGAAATAAAAGTAAAACAGTATTATTACAGAAGGAAAGGTATAAAACCGACAATGCAATTCAATGTTGGTAGACGGGTATGAGTTTCATCTCCCTCAACTTAGCCACCCAGAATCTGATACTCTTAAACGTATCAGCATACTCAAAGAACCCATAATCCTTACTCTTGTTCATACTAGATACATGTTGAAACTCAAACCGCAGAAATGGCACTGTTGCTTCAAAGGAAGCAATTTCCTCCAATTTGGTCTTGTGAAGCCCATATTCCTCCACAATCAAGTCCCAAATCTCACCCTTATCACGCATTAACTCCGCCAAATCAAACTCTTCCTTGTCATTCAACTCCACAAACTTAACATCAAAAACCTCACTAAGCAACATCCACATACTCTTCCAAGTGAAAACATCGCCATTTGTGCAATTAAACGCTTGGTTCTTAGCATCTTCTGTAACTGCAGCCCACACATGTTGTTTTGCAAGCACGCCCGCATCCGTCATATCACAGAAATGCTCCCAAGTGTACCTGTTTCCCGGATAACGAAAAGGTAACCCTAAATGGCGACATATGGCAGCATATAGCGCTAGCTTCATTAGCACGTTGTGTGCACTCCTTGGTGACATACCTATTATGATAGAGGATCGATGTATTGAGTATGTAACCGATGGGGCATAGGATGTAACGATATCCTCAAGCACGTAATAGAAATTTGGGTAAGGGAGTTGTGACATATTCTCATGAAAAGGTGGTTCGTGGCATATAAGTTTGGTGGACAGAACCGGATCATGAACCGGACCCATGTAATGTTTGGTTCCGGTTTGGAGTGTTATATGGGTGAGAGAGGAAGATGGAGAAGATTTGAGGACGGTGAGAACATTAACAAGCATGGTTTTGTTAACGGTGATGTTAACTTCTTCGTCACATACAAACTTGAACGTGACCCAGAAGAGGTGGGTGATTTCTTGGGCTACGGGTAACAGCTTGGCATGCGTGTCAGCTGAGTTGACAGCGTCAAAGGTGATGAAACCATCAAGGATGGAAGAGGGAAACCAGCCGTCGGCGGAGCGGCGAGCTGCACCGTAAACTTTCCATGGGCCTCCAAGACAATCAGGCTGCTTCAAGGCTTTGGCTAGGCTTAGCCCAGCCATTCCCGTTACTCCAACCACTAGTGCTACGGAATTTCGTACATTCATCACTTCACAGTGCTACAATGGAGAAAAACTTAGCAGCAGTGTCTGTTTATATAAAAGTATTAGTGTATTGACTGGTGATTAGTGATGTTACACCTTGCAGCTAATTATATCAAAAAATAAACAAAGTGGACCGATATACTAATGGAATCTGGGTGTTTTTTTTCTCTATAGAAAATCATAGATTATTAGTTAGTGGTAGATAAGATAATGTTTGCGAATTTCTGTGACTCATTAGAAAATGTTCCATGTGTTTGTTTACTAACGCATTAAGCGCAACAGTAGATACCAGCGAATTTCTGACTCATTAGAAAATGTTCCATGTGTTATAAACAAGAGAGTAGTAATAGGAAAATGATATGCATGCGTATGAGGTCATCTTCCACTGCATAAATAAGGTGGTGTATTTTCCTTGTAAGTCTATACGGTAGAAGTAGAACACCTTAACCTCATCAATAAAACAGTGTACGATTTAATACTACCGACCCATTTATTTCAGACTTAATATAAGAGCTTTACACGATCACTTCATCGCCATAAAACATCCAACTACTCCTTAACATGCGGTTTCTGAGTGCGTTTACACCGTACCCATAGGTGGTTGTGGTTATCTCACAAAAAGAAGAGACATGATCATCTCCAAAGCTAGAACTATAATTGCGTTTTTAGCATTATTTCAGTTGGTATAAATATACTTAACATTCACTCTCTTTTTTTTTGTTCAAACATTCACTCTTTTTTTACTCCAATACACTGCTACAATTCACTATTTTAACTATCCCACTATAAAAACTCGTCAGATACTGTTGTCATGTCGCGCTTGAAAAATTAAACTGTTAATTGTTCTTAAAATTTTCGAACACCATGGGAGTTGAACTAAGAATTTTTAGTCTCCCATTCATACATATGAGAATATGTTTGTCCAATCAGAAAAAATTGTTCACAACTAACTCTAATTTTCCCGTGGTTGCCCAACATTCCCAGACCTAAATGGAACCAATCCAATCACAGTAAATTCAAATGAATAAGAAATTACTTTGCTTTTTGTTGTTTTTCAAAAATAATCCTATTCAAAACACTTTTTGATATTAGTCGGATATCAAACATGCACTAAATCATCAAGCGAGTCTCATTCTCTAGTCAGGTGAAAATCCATCACAAGTCTTTCTCTTTCAACTATTCCAACAAATCATTTCTCAACAGTTGTTAACCACTTCACCATTATTTGTGAGGCGCGACTATTTTTCTCATTATACAATGTGAAAGGCATACAATCTTGATGCCAACTTTCCTTCATCTTGAAGACACACTTTGCTGTATAATACGTTCACTAAGCAACTTCTTTTAGGGTCAAAATTCCATATATATTAAGAAACCAGACGGCATAGTGCAGGAAAATTGTAACAAACTTTGTCTACATCGGGCAATGGTGAGCAGCATTCTAAGTGAACGATACAATCACGCAAAGTTTTATTAATCATTCCAAGCCTAAAAGGTCAACTTGAGGCTCTTTAATTAGCGAAATCATTTCAAGTCGGTTTCTCAAAGAGCAAACAAGGATATATGCTTCCCATCTCACTTTAACGGTAGCAAAGTTCCATTGACAACCGAAACAGCAACTGGTGTTCTCAAACACAAAACAAGTCACTTGCTTGTCTTAACTTGTTAAAGACAAAAACCCGCACAGGCAAATCTTCAGTTAGAGAACAACAGTTCCTACCGGAAACAAACTAGTCAACCCTTCTCCAGCAAAATGCTAAAGACATAAGTAATCTATCATATTATTTAGAAATGCATAGATTAAAAGAAAGAAAAAATTGCCGGCAACCACATAACCAATCTTATTGTTTTCACTCATGAGTTTATATTATACAAAACGACATTGGTGTCTCACCTGTCCACAGCACAAAGTACTGAAAGATGAAAACACACCCCTTTTTCCCCAAGTTCTGTAATCCAGAAATATAAATTTGTGAACTCAGAAAACTTGAATCGCCACTTAAAACATCATCTCATTAAACAAATAAAAGAACTATTCAAATGTTTAGCACATTTGAAACTGAGTCAGCATAAAAACATTTACCATGCTAGTTTAATTAGTTCACGCACAACCAAAACACCATGAAACTTAATTGCATAGGAAAGCACCAACCTGTTTCAGCAGCAAGACATGCTGACTACAGGTCAACTACTGTTTCTGCATAATAACTATTTATCAACTACTAATATTCCATGGTAGAATAGCCATCAAAACCATCATTGCGCAGCAGAGGGTCAAAAAGGAACAATGATTTTCAACAGTTACTCCAAGGATAACTGATGCTGCAGCTGGTAACAAGTTATTGGCAGGATATATTACCATGGCGACAACGAAAGGTCGAAAACCACCAACTTATATATTCTTCATCCAGCTTTGGCTGCACGAGACCCCCCTGTTAATTAAAGATCTGTTAGACCATTTTAAGGAATGAGAAGCAAGAATGAATAAGCAACTTCAATGCCCTAAAGTTATCACACCATAGTCAATCACAATTGCTTTGCTTTGGAAATAGCAATACAAAATTATATTATCAAATTTTCATTAAGAATAAGAAAATCTAGTCTCAACTTTTTCGTACAGGGGGAAAAAATGTTCACTATAATCATTCAAGACTTCAAACCTTTAAATTTAAATTTCTCCAATCTACTGGGAAATCTTGTCATAATTTGGAACCACTTGTTAACTCATATACATACATAAAGCATCTGGTCCATACAAACTAACAAGAACTCTATAAATTGTAATACTAGTACTAATAATTACTAGACTCCCTTTAAAATCCAGAATTAGCAAGGGTAACATTCATCATGTATAAAACATAGCAATCAGATTTCATTACTAGAGATAAGAACAAATGTATTTTTAGCAATTAAACAAACAACAACAACAAAAGCCTTTCCACATAAGGAAGAGTCAGCTACATGAGTCAATTTTAGCAACTAAACATAATGCAAAAACAAATAAGGGTTATTGAAAGTGATGCTTCATCTCTGAAGCTCTTTCTTTCTACTAAAATTCTCACTCTCAATGTTTTATATAGTGTTTAAAAAGCAAAAATCAAACAACGAGACAAACAATCATCATTGGATCCCAAACCATGACAAAAAATGCTAGGATGATCAAAACACAACATGCAGCAGCAATTAAACGAAATCAAATATAAGTATGAACTAATTTTTAAAAAACAAATATTTAACCCTTTCTAGTAGAGTATGCGCATAATCAGTCATCACCTTTTCTTTTACTGGAAGCTTGAGAATTGACATTAGACAACGCCTGTCCACCTCCACAACCACGAAGATCCTTGAGCCCCAAATTCTGGCCTCCCATACACTGGAGACTCTCAAACTCACAACCATCAAATCCATCCTCATTCGGCGACGCCACTTCAGCAGCAATCTTCCCATCTGGACGAAGGCAATATGCCCGATCATCACACTGCACATTACAAGGGTTCATCACATGAGAGCCAGGTATATTCATCGCGGGATTCACATTCGCGGGTTTCTGATACGGAAACGACCCAATCTCCCCTTCAATCCTCCCCCTTATATCAACCAACAAACACTTCAACCTTGCAACTTCCGCCTCCAAAGCAGCCTGACCCTGCAACTTCCTCATCAAATGCTGATTCAAAGCCCTCAATTTCATCACCTCATCCTCCAACGACGCAGCCCTAGCTTTCTTCTTCTCACGATACTTCCTAACTGCCTCTTTATTCCCAACCGGGCGCTTCTTATTCGACTTCTTCTCGGCAGATTCAGCAGTATCATCAGTCCCAACCTGATCATCTTCAGCAGGGACAATCTTGGTGTGAACATGATAACACGTGTGAGTGTGTGAAAAATCAGGACCAGGTGGGTTACACGTGTGGGTATGAGTACAGGCGTGTGTATCCTTCAACAATTCATCAAAAAAACTATCCATTGAACCACTTGTTTGAAATTCACCCATATTTGGACTCGAAAACACGTCTTGATTTGAGAAATCAAGTTCACCGTCTTCCATTTCGTGAAAATCAAACCCTAATTTCCCAATTCAAAAATCCCAAATACCAAAATTAACCGCTAAACCTGATTAAAAAAACAAAAAAAAAAAGCTTGTTAATGAAAAAACTAAATCGGTGAATTGGAATGTGTTATGAGTAGTTACGATAATTGAATTGAATTGATAGAAAAAAGGAAATAATTGAAAAGTGAAACCCTAAAAAGAAAAGAAGAGAATTGACATAGGAGAAAAAATGAACGTACCAGGTTGAAGCGATAATTGAGAGAGAGAGAGAGATTCGACGATTTGATTTTTTGTTTGATTGGTAAAACTGTCTTTAATGGAGAACAATTTATACGTATTTCAGCATGTGATAGCAGAAGGACCAGTATAGATATAACATTTGATTATTGCTGTAGGTCCCATCCGTAGGGATGCATAGTCACATTACACGCCGAACAATTGAACAATCTTCCGCGAATCGAGTGTTAACTTGAAGGTATCAAAATCGTGTTTATTTGAAGGTAAACTCGATTTCAGGGAAAATCAGAAGGTTTGATCAGTTTGACCGAGTGAACACTCGGTAAACTCGACCGAGTTTTACGAGTTTACATCTAAAAATAAATAAAAAAAAGACCATTTTTTTAGGCATTTTTTCAAAACCCAATTTCTTTTCTACAAGACCAAAGAATGAAACGTTTCTTTTTCTTTCTTCTCTGAGTTCTCAAACCATGAACAATGGAGCACATACCAGTTAGGGTTGCGATTCCGACGATGGAAATCCAAATTTTGACGTCGGTTAGGGTTGCAGTGGTAGCGTTTGTTGACCTTTTGAAAAAATTAACTAGTTTATTTTTTAGATAGTTTTATTAACAACTTTAGGAACTTGTGAAACTTGTTTTTTTTTTTTTTTTTTTTTTTTTTTTTTTTTTTTTTTAAA
>Ga0228710_1006476_pt1 | contig 17717 bp, 10 predicted proteins | sample MedpolnodulmetaG_FD_177995 | JGI IMG/M metagenome (GOLD analysis project Ga0228710, IMG submission 177995) | Root nodule microbial communities from Medicago polymorpha collected in Santa Monica, California, United States - pink nodules | ecosystem: Host-associated > Plants > Roots > Nodule...
AATAATGTGATATCTGAGTTTGATAAAGAACTTTTGCAATTATGATGGCCATAATATATGGTTCTGTATAATGGAGGGTCCTCTTGAATTCTCTGCACATGTTTCATAGCTTCACATTCTTCATCACTTTTGTAACTGCATCTATAGTAGCTCCTATAATATGAATCACATACTGAATTATGATCATTCATTAAGAACTAATAGTGTCATAGAAGAAGAAAACAATTCAGCAAGTTATTATAAATTGAAGAAATATACCTGAGGTATTTTGCATTGATTATCTTTTTTTGTCCATACTTTCTCCATTCATAGCCATCTTCAATCAAAATTGAGCTATCCTTCTCCCAAGTAAGTGCTTTTGATCTTATCAAAGTGAAATAGTCTACCAATAAATATCATATTTCTTTGTACAACTAACTCATAATTTACTGAGTTTAATAAATGTTTTTATGAAATCAATAGCTTTACATCACAGTTATAATCCAACGGGGATGGCAAACTAAACCGGCACATCCCGCTTAGGCACTCTCCGTTTAAGTCCACCCAAAAACGGGACTAGGTGGGCTGAGTCAATTTAGGTGGCCAAGTCCAATACTTCGACTCAGCCTGCCAAAAATAGTGGGCTAAACGAGCTGTTCTACGCGGGTCAGACCTGTTTTACCATCTCTATAATCCAATGATTTTATGATTATGATAAATCTATTTAGTTAACCCGGTCAGTTTGCTAATTGAAACATAATGAAATTAATAGAATAAGTTTTGACATCATTCAGTTGGCAAATTCAACAACTATAAAAGGAAATTAGGACATTGAAAGTTAGAACCAAAAAGGAAATCAAAATCAAAGGGATGTAGTTTAATTTAACTAGAAAAGTAATTACTTGCAACAAAGGAAAAATAGAGAAGTTTACACATGTTCACTCTGGCTAAATGCAGTACTCATAACAGCAAGATGATGTGACACAGGTAGTAGGGACTTTGATTCTTATCAACTTGATCAGAGGTCTAATCTCTTAACAATGTACATGAAAAAACATCAAGTTCCTCTTAGGCTGTTACCTCGATGAATTGCCCTCCACAATTGTGCTCAGATAGTACATTGGTAAAAAAAATTGTGTACTTTCATTAGTCCTAACCTAAACATTTTGTTTCCTTTCTCACACTAGTTTCGTATCTTACATGTTAGTCTATACCGCTAATTGTTAGAGATAGTTTGAGATTTGTTATAATAAGTTGAAATATTATTTAAAATAGTTACAAATTAGTTATGATTAGCTGAAAATTGGTTATAATTAGTAAGCTTAATTAGGATCCCTATATAAAGTGATACACACATTGTAATCATGTTTTTTCATTCTATAAATTTCAATTAATCAACCTTTCTCTCAAAAACTTACAATGGATAGTTGCTATTTCACTGTGAAATAATAACAGTGAAATAATAATTCTTGAAATGGATGTGAAATAAGCATTCTTGAATGGACTTATTGATGGGGAAGTACATATTGAAAATCCACCAGTATTTGAGATAAGAAATCAAGAGGGAAATGTGTACAAATGGTAGAAGGCTCTATGTGAGCTTAAACATTTCCCTAGAGTATGGAACAAGCATATTGATTCCTCTTTATTTTAACTTAGTTTTTTCAAAATGCGCATAAGAACATGGTGTTTATCTGAAGAAGAATAAAAATCATGATTGAGAATTGTGTGCTTATATGTAGATGATTTGTTAATAACTAGAGACGATATGGATTCAAGATTAAAGAAGTTAATGGTATTGACTTGGGACCTAGGAGTGTGCTCCTCCTCGAGGTCTCAGGTTCGATTCTTCCTAGCGCCAATTTAGGTGGGCTAATTTAGCTTCTTCAAAAAAAGATTAAAGAATTTAAGATAAGCATGGTGAGTGAATTTGAGATTACTGATATGGGTCAACTTTCCTATTGTTTGGAAATTGACTTCCAAAAGACAAAGGGTGGAATGCTAGTCCATCAATCCATATATGTGACTGAGATACTAAAGAAACTCGAGATGAGAAATCGTAACTACGTTGTTACTGCAGTTGAAACATGCATACATTTCATGAAGGAAGGGAATGTGGACTCATCTCAATTCAGAATGTTGGTAGTATGTTTGAGGTGCTTGTGCAATGCAAGACATGATTTTGCTTTTAATGTTGGTCTAATGATCAAGTTTATGCAAAACCCAGGACCATCTCACATGCTAGCTGCCAAACAAATTTTAAGCTACATAAAAGGAACACTTGATCATGGAATTTAAATTCCAAACCATGATGCCACTAACGAACTGAGTTTTCTTTGTTACACTGACTCTGGCCGGTGTGTTGATAACGAAGATAGAAAGAGCACAACTGGTTTAATTTTTCATGATTGGTAGAGCACCAATCTCTTAGGTGCTCAAAAAAGGAACTTATTGTAGCTCTCTCCTCATGTGAGGCATAATATAGCAGCTTTATTAGGATCTTGTTAAATTGTATGACTCAATACGTTGCTTGAAGAATTCGGTGTGAAGATATCACAAGCTGTGATTAATAGAACCGATCGACAACAATTCAGCTATAAACCTAGCCAAGAATCCAATTGCTCATGGGAGAAGCAAACAAATAGACACATTTCTACTACTTGAGAGAGAAAGTTAGTAAAGGAAGACTAGGGTTGGAGCACTCCAAATGTGTAGCCAATGTTTGTATAAATAACTTTCCAAACAAGCAAGTGTTTATGTGTGTGCATTCAATTCAAAACAAAATTTCTCCTTAACCCCGATTACCAACTGCTTATGCCTAGAAGCAATTTATATCACTTCTTTATCCTCTCTTATTATCTTTCATATACTAAGTTATCTTCATCTTGATGTTTTTGGGAGATGAGTTTTGATAAAACATATGTCGGTAGAGTTCAATGTGAGGTAGCTTGGGTTCTACGAATAGCAAAATAAGTACAAGATTTTATAATTTTTTTCCACTTTATAAGACATGTCTTTTTTTACCCTCAAAAGTATGCATTTTATGCAATTGTATATATCCATTTTATAAGACATGTCTTCCTATGACACTCACCTCCAAATTCATTAGATCGTTACTGATTGATGTGATGCTCTAATTATGATATTGATAGAGGTAAAGACTATTTATTAATCTATTTATCTCACAATATAAGTCATTTAAAAAAAAAATTAATGTATCATATTTTATATGTCATTTTACAATATCAATTAAGTATTATTTTATTTTCTATTATACTCTTTACCATTTTCTTACTCTCTATTTTTTCAAGTCTTGAAATTTTGTTCACGAGTTGTTAGGCTTGTGGTAACAGATTAATATGTGATTTCATAGGTTCCTTAGGATGTGTTCTTTAAATGTTGTTTTGATGATTTTCAAACATATGCATTAGAATGTTTAATTGCATAGCTTTAGTGGTTTGTTCATACTTATAATTTTCTCAAGATTCACAAAAGTTTAAATGCTTGTTAATGGTTAAAATCATCCATAGGGATAAATGTATATCAGGGTTACACTTAGAACCCTAAACATATTTTGAAAATGCTTTTGTTGCATTTTAAAGTTCTGGAGTCGATTAATGAAAAAGTATGAATCGGTTCATGTGTGGTCTAATAATTAAATCAATCTACGAAAACCATGAATCGATTTATGATCTGCTAAAAAAAAAAAACTCTTTGAATCGATTCATATAAAATAAATGAATTTATTCATGCATAAATCAAAATAACATGAACCAAATCATGCTTTGGAAGGAAATTACTTCTTAGGTTTGTTGAAACTGCATGAATCTGTTCATGCTTAAGTATGAATTGATTCTTGCAAACCATCTGTCATATTTTATGTGTTTTTACATAAAATCTATATCATATAAATAACATTCATTTAGGGGTTTTAATTCATTCACTTTCCGATAAATCGTTAAGATTAAAAAAAATCTCCGATTCCAATTTTCTTAGTGCGATATTGAGAGAGAAAAAAGTGAGGGATCCTTTCTAAATGTTTTCTTGAGAAAAAGGTGATGAATCTTTTCTCTTTGATGGTAAGGGATCCTTAGATTGTTAATTGAATTTATATCGAAAAAGGTATTCTTGAAATTTTAATTGCTCCCCTAAGGATTTTGTATATTCAAATTCAATTTTAGTGAAAGTAAATCTCATATTTTTTTCATTAGGGTTGGAGGTAAGTCATCACGAGAGAGGATATGCATGATTGAACCAATATTAATTGTGTTGTCATTTTCTTTACCCTTATCTCTTTTGAGTTTTGCAATTTAGTTTCGATTGATATTATTTTGAATTTCATAATAAATTGTTAGGCTCCAAAGATGTTTCATGTGGGGAGAGTCTAATAGGGCGGACAAAATTCCTCGGGTCCGATGGTTGGATGTTTGCAGGCCTAAGTCTAAGGGAGGTCTAGGAGTGATAGACTTGCATCACGTCAACTTGACTCTTGCGGGGAAATGGCACTAGAGACTCCTCGTAGGTGGAACATACATTTGGAGGGATATCATTTGTGTGAGGTACGATGCTAGTCAGGTGCTTTCCACTCGGGGTGAGAAGGAAGTAGTCTGCGATATGTCTCCCTTAGTGGAAGGAGGTTTCGCTACTCGTTGAGAATGTGAAGTCCACCTCAAACTGGTTCACAAAGGGTTGGTTAGGAATGGGCCAAACCTCCTTTAGCATTCATATTCCTAGACTTTATCAGGTTTTTACCCAACAAACATTCTTGGTGGAAAACATGGGTTCGAGCAAAGAAGATGAGTGGGTGTGGGATTTGAGGTGGACGCGAGGGTTGTTTTTTAGGAACATGTTTTAGTTTTAAAATTATTGGTGGTGTTGGAGGGGTGCCCGCTCTTTGAGGGGGGAGAATTATTCTTGGTCAAAGAGTCTTAAAATGGATGGGATGTTCTCGATGAACTATGCATATGAAGCCCTCTTTGAGGTGGCTTTGTGAGAGGAAACCCCTCAGTTGTAGAGGACCACATTCTCTTTAGGGTCTAGAAGGAGTGAGGGCCCTTAAAGGTTCAAGTTTTTTTATGGCAGCTCTCCAGGACAAGGTTTCTACTAGGCAATTTTTTTTTAGATGAATTGTGACGGTTGACCCAGCAGGTTTATCACATGCTTTATGTGGGGAGGTCACTGAGTTTGTTAGTCATATGTTTGTCACATGTGATGTTTCTACTAGGGGTGTGGTAGAAGGTCTTTATGTGGTTAGGTTATGTGTTAGTTCTTCCGAGGGATCTGGTATGTCTAATTAAGGGTTTTGGGGTTTTAGCAGATAGAGAGAAGATTAGGCGAGATTTTTTTTTATTGGTTTGGCATTTGGTTATGTGGTCCATATGGAAGACTTGCAATCATCTCCTTTTTTACAGGTAAGATCGTAGATGTTAAGCAACTGGTAGACATAATCCATTCTCCTCTTGGTACCGATTCCTTTTGAGGCACCCTGGTTATCCCTACTCTCATTATGAGTGGATGGTGGAACCAGTTCTTTGTAGCTGTTGGTAGTCTCGTTGTGTAGCTAACATGAACGAGTGAATTTGAGCAGGGCTTGGACTCATTCCCGGTTTCTTGTGATGCTTTTCTTCAGTGAATTGAGCTCGACCCACCATCTCTGTAGGTTTCGTCCTTGAGGTGTGTTGTTCATATGTGGTTCTCCCATGGAGGTTCTTATCTAGTGCTGCTTTTTTATTTTTCTTTTGTGCTATTGTTGGTTGTGTAGGGCTTCTTATATGAGAGTATTTTTTTAGCTTTATTTTGTTTGATCAAGATGTATCTCTTCTATTTTTATTTCTATTTAGGTGTTTCAGGTGCCTCTGATGCTTTTTTGAACTATGCACGTGTACCTGTTTTAAGCTTCTTCATATATAGATCTTTTTGCCATTCAAAAAAAGTTTTTTTAATTGATAAGTTTTTTGAACTGCCAAATCGATTAAAGATTGACCGAACAATAGTTTATCTTTGTTTGATTAATTTGACATAGTGAATAGTCCAAAAATGGATTTACACAATAATTTAACTTGTGTAAGTCCATTTTATTGTAAATAGTGATTTTTCTCATATCAATGGGAAATTCTTCATAGAAAGTTCACAATGACGCGATTTATTTACAAGTCTCATATATATGACTCAATTCAATCCCCCTTTAAGGCCACTTGAATAACATAATATTGTAACCTCAGGGGTAGAGTTCAAAATGAAAAGATATAATTTTCCCTTCTCAATTTTAAATATTAAATCATGATTGTATTTTCTCTTTGACATACCATTGAAAGCTGATAATGTTACAAAGTAAATAACAATTTCTCTTTTTAATACAATTAAAATTAACTATGTTTAGCATAGTCATATACTAAAGTGACATATTTTAGAAGAATAATGTTTGGTGGACACCTCTCAATAGGTGTATACACTTTGAGAGAGAAATAGATAAGAAAAAGTTAAGTGATAGATATGATGGATTCATCATGGAGAAATGATATTTGTATAACCACTTTGTGACAACTTTTTGACAACTTTCTCTCTCATACTCACATTATTATCTTATTCTCTCTCTTCCTTTTTCTCTCTCCATTGTTTTTGATCAATGAAAAGAGAGAAAAAAGAAGTTGTCACAAAAGTTGTATCAATTGATTGTTCAAATATCACTACCCTTCATCATGTGACATGATGTAAGACATTGAAGTAAAATGAGGTGTTGAATGAATGTATGAGAAATTCAAGTGTCTAAATATTATTGTTGATTTTGGAAAGGAGGAACACATATTTAAAGGAGAAATGTTTTGTTAACAACTTTATAAGTGTCCAACAACATATATACATACCTATCTTAAACCAATAGATACTATTTAATTTTTTAATTAGTTGTTTCTCTTCATAATCACATCAATAATGATAAATGATGTATTTTTATGTTATCAAATAATCGTTGATTTTTAGATGTTCGAATAAGGGGTAGTCCTAGCTCTGGCTCATTCTTTTGAGGTGTGATGAGTGTCTTTTTGGGTACAAATGTGTGGTCGTTTTATTTGTGGTATTGGCTTTCTGTTCATAATGAATGTTCTCTTACAAGTCTACGGCATTGTCCCAAATTAGCTACTTTTATGTATTGGGTTTGAAGTATCTTTATACTCCTTTGTAAACTTTTTTATATTAAAAATATATTAATTTACAATTTCATGGTTCTTCTCTATTAATAAAATTTGCATCTTTATATTTCATAATATATGTTATATACTATTTAATACGATAACAAAAATAAAAATTATAAAACATGACTTTCTACAAAGGCATGCATATATGACTTCTAAATCTTACTTTCTTTTGTAGCACCTTCTTTGAGTTTTATTAAAACTCTTGCAAGCTTTATAATCTGTATCCTCAACTTCAAGCTTTGGGCAATTTGCTGGTGACAAATCTTTGATAGTAAAAGGCAAAACCTCCTCATCACTGAATTTATCATAATTAGTGTTCAATAGAAAAATAGTATTTGTGAATGATCTAAGTACCTTCTTAGCAAGATCTTGAGCAAAGGGTAATATTAACCCTTCTAAATCTCCATGAATATTCACTCTGTGAACATTAATTACTTCAAGTAACTGATTTGCTATGTCACGTCCTCTAATTAGCTCTTGTTCCATTTCCTTTCTACAATTTGAAGGATCTTGATTTTCCATTATTAGGAAGTTTTGAAACCTAGGTGTAAAGGGGGTAGAGAGAAGGAGAGACTCAGTTTTTTTGGTTGAAAATGGCATTCACCAACAACCAACATAAAAAAATGTAAAATTTCCAAATAATTAGGGCTAGTTTAGGAATCAACTAGATAATTGAATACCACAAGATTAATTTTTTTTATTTTTATAATACTTCCTTAATAAAAACCTTAGTTCTTCCCCTCACAAAAAAAACCTTAGTTATTTTTTTCACAAGATAAAAACTTAGTTCTTTTTTGTTAACAAGATAAAAACTTATGGTTCTGAACTTTAATAAATGTAGATACAGATGAAGAAAGTTTAAAAAATGAATATTATCAGTATCTTAAAAAATTAAAATATGGGGGTCACTGACTAAATATTTTTATGTTTAATTTTTAAACATACAAGTGATGATTCACAATATTATTATTATTTTTTATTTTTTGACAGGTATTATTATTTAAAAACAAGGAAGACACATAAAAAAATCGTAACTAAGATCCAGTCAAAATACGAGAAAAACTATATGAAGAATTACCTGTATTTAGTAGCACCATTGATTCAAGTTGAAGCAGAGACATCGTTGTCGAACAAGAAAAAAAATGCTTCTTTTTCTTTTCCTGCATACCTTGGTGCTGGGTTTAGAAAAGAAAAATCTATTAATTCCAAAACTATACTCTTAGTTCCTCAAAAAAAAAAAACTATACTCTCAGTCTTACTAGTGATAGATAGTGATATATCGAACGACTTGACTCTTCTCCTTGATTCTTTTTTGTACTTTGTTAGAAATAATGCGCTATGCCACCTTCATCACCTGCAATTAGCAAATAGTATTCCTAGAATTTTGGCATTTTAAATCCACAAGTCAAAGAAAATATGAATTAATTATAAAAAAAAAATTAACTTGTACGCAGTAATACTTGGATGAGATGGTAAAAAATTTCTTCTTATTTAACTAGAGGTCATGGGTTCGAAAGCTTTATCATCCATTATGATTCTACTTAATTTGAGGGATTAATCTTTGCAGTTACGTACAAATGATATCTGATTAAAAAACACTTGTCAAGAAATAATTACATTAAACTAACCACTTTAATTTTTGAAGTGTGAGACATCTTCGATATAGATTAAAGAGCAAATATTGTATGATTACTAGACCAAAACTATAATGTTTAAGCACATAAGCAAATCCTTATCCCAAAATGTAAATCTATATTTTTTTTATCAATGTTGTCATTTTATTATTAGAAAAATATCTCTTTATGTGTGTGTTTAACGTACTTTGTATATTCGATTGTGATCATACATGATGTACTCTAATCTATCAATGTATCAAAAATCAACACCCTTAAAGATTATAGTGATAACACAATATATTATAATTATAATACACTCAAATATTAAAATGTTTTTTCCGTATCAAATATAAATAAAATCGAATAAGGAAAAAATAAGTTATACTAGCATAGCTATTTTTAAACAACTTTCGAGATAATTATCTCTTTTATACTTTCATTGTATTCATACTCTTTTTCAATATTAACTTAGTTTTTATATCAATATCTATATATTTAGATAATTTTTTAGAGACCATCAATATCTACATTATTTTGTATATGTTTTTAGTGGTTTCATATTTTTTTTTTAAAATGATTATTCAAATAAGATACCATGAAAAGAATTGATGAATTTGAATAATTTGTTTACTCTTAAAAGTAAACTACAAGACAAGGGGAACTGCTAAAATTAACTTTTGAACGCTCCAAGGTGTCGTGTGCAAGACACGACCAAAAATGCAAAAGAATATGCTGCTGAATGATGTCACCAGGATTGCGTAAGTGCCTCAGGTAAGGTTATACCTTTAAATGGCAATTAACAATTGAAAAACAAACGTACTATTCTGTCATTATTTAATTAATTAATAATTCAAGTGATAAGATAGGATAGGGCTAGCGAGACAAAGTTCATGAGTTGTTGCATTTTGTCTCATTTTAGTGTACATTTGGGTTACATTATCTTTTGTGACAATTGTGACATTAGTGTATTTTGAATGCGAAAGAATGGTGAATGAATGATTAATATAAATTATTGGGTTAAATATGTTTTTGCTCCTTATAAATATGTCAACTTTTCATTTTAGTCTCTCTAAAATTTTCCTTCAACATTTAGTCCTTATAAAATTTTCAATCACTACTCTTAGTCCCCATTTTTAATTTAATTTTTGTATCTTTTAATGAAATTGTGCAGAAATGTGTAAAATATTCTAATAAAAATTCCTAAAAAAAATTAGATTTTTTTTAACAAAACACAAATTAAATATGAATTTTTAACCGTAAAAAATATAAAAATTCATATTAAATTTATGTTTTGTTAAAAAATTCTGAATTTTTTTTTGAGTGATTCTTATAATATTTTGATTTTTTCTGAAATTTTTTATTAAATAAAATGAATTCTACATATAAGTTTACTTTAAAAGAGGGACCAAAAGTCAAGATTGAAAATTTTATAGGGATAAAAGTTGAAGGAAAATTTTAGAGGGATTAAAACGAAAAGTTGACATATTTATAGGGACCAAAAACATATTTAACCCTAAATTATTTAGATGAGGGAGAATGATTGATTAACAAAAGGATGTGAACAATGTCATCAATCTCATCAAAAGCTAATGTCATCAAATACAATCCGTCGCATCGAGGATGTGCAATATTGAAATTGTTTGTGTATCAAATGCACATCGACTCAATAGCATTATAGAAAGAAAAAAATAATTAACATTTGTATAACAAAATTATCTACATAACATAGAAACTTCAAAACTGTTATAGGGAAAAACCAACAAGGAAAAAAATTAAATCAACATAAACACAGAACATGAAAACTTTAAAATTGGATAAAAAAAAACCATAGCCGTTGAAAATAACATCATATGCAAATTTTTACAACATATATAATAAAAGGTTAAATATGTTTTTGGTCCCTACATTTTGCGCGATTTTGAGAATAGTCCCTACATTTCAATAAATGTTTTTAAAATCGCTACATATTTCAAAGCGAATACCTAAACACATTCAACCTCATTTATTGCAATTCTAATGCGAGTACAGGATAAACGACCCTTTTTTGGTCTTCACATGGACAAATTCGGGCAGACTTTGGTCTTCACATGGACAAATTTGGGTAGACCTTTTTGGTCTTCCTTAATCATAACAATGCATTTTTCTACAAGTTGTACACTGAAACCTACTATTGCTTCTGCCTCATGTCCTCTTAATGCAAAAAGAGCTGCCGGCCTATAGTCCTTTAACCAATATTGTGATTAGCATGTTGTCAATACCCTTATATGTTGTGGATACCCTTATATAATTAATTTTTAGACAAAAAAATGAATAAAAATAAAATTAAAAAGAACTTAATAAGATGACTCCATCTTAGTTGAAGCCATGATGAAGGGTGATGGTGACATCTCATATGCAATCATAGTAAAAGGAAAATGAAAGTGAAATAGATTAGATAATAATTTTAAAAGTATGTTGAATTGAAAAAACAAATAAAATCTCAATTACCAGTATGGTATTTGTCCCTGCATGGATGTATAAAATATATATACGAAATTGCCCTAACTAATTTAAATATATAAATAAAGCACGTGGGCGGTTTCAATACCATCTAGCATGAATCAAAGGATATCAACGTCTTCTTGGTAGAAATGTAGAATTGTGTTCTCAGCAGCATGATGTCAGCATCATGAGCTCACCCTCGTACAATCCCATTTAAAAAATATAGTGTTGCTTTTCCAAAGCTTTAAACCAATTAATATAGTGCTTCTTTTTCAAAGCTTTGAACATTATAAAAATTTGTCATAAAAAAAATATGTAACCAAAAAGAAAGAGCTTTGAACATTAAAATACTCATTTAAATTATATTTATAAACAATTTTTGCTTTTCTAAATTTATTAAATAAACGATGTATCTGGACTATATTATAATTCAGATACATCCGTTATTTAATGAATTTAAAAAAGAAAAAATTGCTTATAATTGTGACCCTAGAGAGTATATAGCTTTTCTTGGGGGCATAATCATCCTAGACGTTATAATGAAGAGAAATGAGGAAATGAGTAAAAGAATATGACGGAGGCGTGTGGATCTCTACATGAACTTTGTGCAGTATTTTAATCTAATAAAGAGTTATAGGTCTCAAAATGGAGCTGGACCAATGGCATATGTGATATGACATTCATATCAACAACTTTCATGAAGACACCAAAGTCCACATCGTCTTACATAAGAGTGAAAAACTCAATTTACGCAAAGCATATAAAAGTTGCGTGATGCGAAGGATTGAAGACTCAAAATTTGTCGTCTACTGCCTTGTGCGTGATGCGTAGAGGGGAGTGTGCGACATACATGTACGATTAACGAAAAAGTAGAATTGTCGAGTTCTATAAAAGGGACACGACCATAAATGAGCTACGAGTCTAAAAATACATAGAAAGGGCCATAAACTCGTTTTTGAAGTTGTGGAGGCTAACGAAACAACTTGAAAACAAGACTCTGTCAATATCTTCATCATTACTCATGTGTAATTTAGTAATCTTGTTGCCATGTATCTTGATTGTGAGTATTTAGGTTTCTTTGATTATATCATATTGATGAACTTCTTCATAGATATTTGAACCATATAATACATTGAGTACATTTTTAATGCAATTGTATTTTTTTTTTCAATTATAACTTGTTCTTAACTTTTTATGTGTTTATGAATATTCATAAAATGATTTGATCTCCCTAATTATTAACTCTAGCTTGGATGATTTTCCTTAGTCATTATTATTCAATAAGTAGTAGCTTTAAAGATATTTTTTACCGCCTTTGTGACAATAGGTTGGCGCTAATTCAAACCTTCAAAGTTTACAGACTCACCTAAGACGTTATGAGGTTGTAACCGGAGAATATTTTTAGTGACCAAAAGATTGGCCTAACTATTTTGTTCAAATGTTATGAAACCAAATAGGCGATTGTAGACATTGGATCTAGTTACCAAATACCGATTAAGAAGGGACTTAGAAATGAACTAATTGTGGACTAGCATGAACAAACTGAGCATCAACTCAAGGGCAAGATATATGGACCTTGATCCAAAAGAACAAGAGCTCGGATAAAAAAGAATGCCTCCAAAAGGAGGCAAGACTCTTAGACAGCCAAAGAGCACATATGCAAAAGGAGCCAAGACTCTCGGGCGGCCAGATCCAAAAAAATATCAACACTCAAAGAGGTAAAAACGCACTACAATATGTCAACAAATAAATTTCAAATTTATGAAAGTGTGTAGGAAATGAGCTTAACAAATAAAGAGCAAAACCATCTTTCAAAACAAAACAAAAAAAGAGAAAAAACAAAATACAAGTAAAGTCATAAATTTTTTGGGCTAAAGCCATAAAGCTACAACACCAAAATAAAAACAGAATATTACAAGGCCGCAGCCTGAGGTTCCTCTTCCTCGACAAAGGCATCATGGCCAAAATCCACCTTAACATGGATTTCAACATCAAGATCTCCCACAACACAGACCTCAATATCAGAGTTTCCTTCATTAGAGACATCCATGTTAGAATCCTACTCATTTTGGATAGGATTCCCCTTTCTAATCTTTTGGTTGTGGTGCACCTTCTCTCGATCAATCTTGCTTGGGGCATAGAAGGGCTTCTTCACGTACATTTTCAAAAGATGCGCTAACATAGGCAATCTCGCTAATACCCGGATAATCCTCGTATTCCTTTACTAGTCTATCATTAAGGTCTTTCGGCGTCTTCAAAGATAACATGGCCTCCTCCAAAGCTTTCTTAGATGTTAAATCCGTTTGACTATCCTTGGCGATCCCAGCTCGGAAACATCCTCCTGGAACCGGTCAAGCCGATCTTGAAGGTTCTCGATAGTGGATTCCACCTCCTTTGTAGAACTCTCATCAGAGGCAAGAGACTCTTGCAACATCTTCATCCCGACAACCTGGGCATCAAAGTTGTTCTTGGTCTTCTTAGCCTCAGACCCGCTAGCCTCAAGCTCCACTTGGAACTGTTTCAACTCATATTGTAAGATATCCCTTTCATGCATAACTCTGGAAATGATCAAGGACATTCTTGTCCCCAGTAGCCATCATGGAACAAATCGTAAGAATACAATGCACATGAATCAAAGACAAAGCCCCCAGTTTATGACGCTTCTCCTAAACGAGCTTGGAGACATATGACAAGTCACCCTCGTAAATGAATCCCTTGAAATCCTTGCCCGTTCGCGGAGCATTAAAGGTAAACGCAGGTGGAAGACGATAATGATTACCTTACATAACAACCATTGTTTACACGCTAATTGTTTTACATATTAACATCATTCTATTACCTACCGTCCACTTAACAACAATAATCCGTTCATCAATCCATCTACATAATATTAATAACACAATCAATAATTAAACAATAGGTTCCATCCTAAAATCACCCAAATCTTACTTCTCATCTAGTTATTATATTATAAGGCTTTGGTTTCAATTTTTGGGTATTAAAAAGGAAGAAAAGGAAGGTTTTCCAATGTAGGAGGAAGTACACGACCGTGCGCCTTCAAAACGCATGAAAAAGAAAAATAGGCAGTGAAGAACTGCATGGTCGTGTAGCTCACACGCATGGACATGCGTGTTGCACATACTGTGCAAAAATCACAGATTTTGCGATTTTTCGCCATGGGAGCTCCCCCAAGCTTCGATTTTAACCCCAAAAACACCCAAATCGTCCAAAAAAATCATCCTAATTTTACATCAATTAACCATTAACATCAGTTTTCCATATGATTATTCCTCATTAACACACCTACACCTTGAAACCTCATCTATACCTCTAATTCCGTGATCTTTTATTCATTTTTTCTTATATATTACAGAACACAACATCATCATATTTCATTCACGAATTCAACATGAAAACTTCCCAATTCATAACTAAAACCAAACATATAATTACAACAACATATAAGAACATGGATTGAACAAGGAATCATAAAAAATAATTGCATTAACATAAAAGAACATGAGTTTAACAAAAATTCATAAAAAATAATTACAACAGCACAAAAGGAACATGAATTTAACAAAGATTCATCAAAAGTAATTATAACAACATAAAGGAACATGATTTTAACAAGGATTCATTAAAAGTAATTATAACAACATAAAATAACATGATTTTAACCAAGATTTATCAAAAGTAATTATAACAACATAAAAAGTAATTCTAACAACATAAAAGAACATGGTTTTAACACAATTAAGATCCTCTTCATTTAATCTCTCCTCCATTTCTACTATTTAAAGAGATATAGACACATAAAATCTTGAAAAAAATTAATGATGGTGGAACTCATTAAATAATAGGACCCACCAGCTATTTTGTTTGTCTATCTCTTTCCTAATTGTAATATCCATTTATTTTAATAAATGGAGAAGATCTCAACCCGTTTTAACAAGGATTCATCAAAAGAATGAAGAAAACACTGGAGGTTAAGGACTCCTCGCTACCCACATGAATATACAACCCTTAAATTGAATAAAACTCCCCCTTACCTCGATGTTCTACAGAATTAGTGATTCCTACGATTGAATCTCTCTCTAGTTTTCTCTCTTATGTTTCATTGGTCTCATTTTCTCTAAAACCCTAGTTATGCTTTTGCTCTCTAACTTCTTTTATGTTTTTGTAACCCTAATTCTCTAATGCTCTTCTCCATTTATAGACACTACTTAAATTTAATATTCTCACATAATCTTTTAAACATACTGCCCATCTGCACCTATAGCTTGGTTACTATTCTTTTTGTAACTACACAATCTTTTTGCTTACACCTCCCTCTATCCAAATCACTAAAATATTATAAGACCTGCTACTTACACCTCTCTTTCTGCACAATTTTACTAATGCACCACTTTTGCACCCCACTTCCCTATTCTCACCAAAAAGGTTATTTTCTTCTTAAAAATTATTTTATCTCATTTTCTTTTTAATTAAACAACTATCATTAATTAAAGCTTTAGTTTATCTATACTACCCTTATTAATCCAATATCTCTATCCCAATTAATTAAATAACCTCATCCAAACATGCCAAAAATTGATTTAATTCAAATAAAATTAATAAAAAAAATAATGTTAAACAATCAATACCAATAATAATAATACTAATAAATTACTATTAAAAATTCAAGGTGTTACACAACCCACATTCTTATGTTTTTCTCACCTTCAACCAATTCATCCTTAAACTATGTTCTCATACATATCAGTATCAATCAATCACATACTCCGACAAGTACATGTGACACGACACAAACATATAGACATTTCTAATGTTAAAAAACTCATGACACTGGCATTGCTACATATATATTAACTTATTTATTAAAATTAATAAAATATTGATATTATTTACTAAAGCTAAATTAAGAATCAAAATAAATATGTTAATTGAGCAATTTATTTTATTAAAGAAGTATTAAAACAAAATACAATAGTTTTTGAACTTTATTTAACTATCTATTATTGAAATAACTAAAAAATATGTTGTTATTAAATATGTTGTAATTGAATTTACTTTTTTTTTATACATCTTTCGCCCTTGTAGATTTGTTTGAGTTGCGACTTAATAGAGTATAAGATGTATCTAGGCAAAGAAAGAAGATTTTTTTTGGGACACTTGTTTTAGTTTGTCCGATATATGTTGTACGATTGTTATATGAGTGTCAGATACTGATCTAAGATGTGTCGAAGTAATGATAAAACAATTTTTGTTGGACACTTCTCTGTGATTTATGACACATGTCATATAAGTGTCTTATGAGTGTCAAATATTGTGACGCGTCTAATCTTAAAGGTGTATGTGCTTCATTGTAAGTAGTTGTGTTGAGAATTTTTTATTGAGAGTTTCTTACTAATAGTCAATTATTTTATGTTTATATTTTCACATAGTGTGTGTTCTTCACGCACCAGTTTGGCTTGTATGAATTAAACCAGATCAAGGAACTTTTGTCTATATACTCCCAAATGGAACATATTTATATTCCCAAGTGGGAAAATACAAGTTCAATAAAAGGCCGTGTCTCTCATTTTCCCTCTCATATCCAATATTTGACCTAGTTATAGCAAGGTGTTAATTAATTTACACTACCAAAAGAAATAATGGAGAATCTGCTTTGGCTTCCAACAAATGACAAGAAGGCAATGGAAGAAGAGCTTATAAGAGGACGTGACATGGCAAATCAATTACTTGAAGCACTATCTTATGATGATAATTCAAGTATAGAAGTCAAAGGGTCAAACTCAAAATCATCACCAGTGTTACCCTTAATTGCTGGAGATCTTGTCCGTGAGGTACTCAAATCATTGACAAATACACTTTTACTCTTGAATAACGCCAAAGAGTCCAATGATGTGGATGTTCCTATAACTGTTAGAGATTTTTCTTTCTCAACTAATTGCAACAAGCTTGAGAAGGATTTTGATGGATCTTGCAAGAAACTCAAGACTCTCAACACCAAAAATCCAAAAGGGTCCAACAAGAGAAAGTAAGATTTATAATCCATGTCTTATACTAAGTTTTTTCAAATGTTTTCTACTATATTAATTCTCATATATCCGGTTAAAAAAAAAAGAGTTATGTCATATATAATTTCTTTTTGTTATCAGTTTTTATATTTACACCTATAAATTTTAAATTGAACCTAACTTTGATGATCGTTACAGTGATGATGTTAATGTCAAAAACTGGTCTGGGGCCATCCAGTTAAGATTTTGAAGGGGAAAAATCAATTTTTCTTATTTTAATTAATTGTTTATTGGAGAACTTAAAAATGATTGTTGAAGGGAAAAGAAGATTTGTTCATCCTAAAATTTAAATTATTGTTATTCTCTTCTTCAAATCCAGAAATTTAACAAGTAGTAAGGACTATTTTTTTTTTTTTTTTTAAGGA
>Ga0228710_1006477_pt1 | contig 17716 bp, 4 predicted proteins | sample MedpolnodulmetaG_FD_177995 | JGI IMG/M metagenome (GOLD analysis project Ga0228710, IMG submission 177995) | Root nodule microbial communities from Medicago polymorpha collected in Santa Monica, California, United States - pink nodules | ecosystem: Host-associated > Plants > Roots > Nodule...
AAAAGAGTCAAAAGATGATTGAAACATACAACCTGCAATACACCAAAAACTTTGTAATACCTCATAAAAATAATCAAAAGAAGAAGAAAATCAATATAAAATTAATCGAAAAACCTCACCTTGAAATACAGACAACCTATTGAAATGATTTAAGTATATAGTAAACACCAAATTTCCTTTAGTCCCGTCAATTTCCTTTGGTTGTATCCACTTGCTTGCTTTCTTTCTATCTCTTTACAAATTGTCTTTCAACTGCAAAACCAACTTCCCTCATTAAGGATGCGTTTTATAGTCCCAATCAACACATGGACAGACTCCTAAGAATGAAACTGAAGATTAAATGTTTGACAATAACAAAATATCTACAGGCAGATGTGATAAGAATTTACAAACTACCTTAGTGCACTCTTTTAACCCCTGAATAGTGATTCTAGGTGTGTTGTATATAAAGTCCTCAAGAGGACTAACTGTGGGTTCAGCATTCAGTTGAGTCAAGCTCAACATGCATAGAACCAAGATTTCTCCAACTTCATGCATCCAAATGTCAAATAACCTAAAAATCAACCCATTAAAGAAAACCAAAAAATTTATGTGGTGAACATAATGAACTAAAATATGTTAACCTTGAAAATAGATTGATGATGACGACGGAGAAATACTACCAAGCATATCCCTATATGTATTTCTAAAATAAGAGTTCTCACACTGATGCTTTGAAAAATGTGTGTTTTTCAAATAGTGGTGAATTGGATTAAATATAAATATGAATCGGTACATAGGCAAAAAAGTGAAGAGTGATACCTCAATTATTCTCTCCCATATTTCACTTCAGCCTGGATATACACATGAGAGCAATGGATCTTGTAAAACAAATAAAATATATCATCCATTTTCAACAAAAAATCATTAATGATTAAAAGTTATCTTTACAAATCCGTATATATACACAATAAGTTTCAAAATGGTTGAAAATTGCTGGCTAATATTTTTGGTAAAATGGTTGAAAATTACTGGCAGATTGAAGAAATTTGAGAATCATACCTGATATTGAAGAAGTTCGACAACGAAATTCGAAGTCCTTGCTATTTCATCCATAAATGAATAAACAAAAAACCATGCAAAGATCAAAATCAAAATGAACAACAAAAGCTGAAATTAACAAACCAAGGAAACAATACCATAAGTCGTAACCATTTAGTTTGTTAACATGCATGCAATCGTAATAAGCAAAGAAATGTAAAAAAAAACTACATCCATGGCATTGTCATGCAATCCATTCACCAGTGCTTTCACGGGAGCAAGACATAATCTAAGATTTTTTGCAAACAAATAATTGTATAACCTAAACCTAAAGAACCATTTTATCCAACATCATAAGTCTCAAAATATATGTGTCGAATTCAAAAGAGATTATTATTTTTATTGTTAGACATGGTACTAACAATTCATAACCCATAATCAATAAATTTAAATTTAATTTCATGACACTTGTAAAATAAATTAGAGAACAATCTACCTCATATTATCATTGACTTTTATGTTTATTGCATATTAAATGTTTCTGAAAAAAGCTGGAACAGTGATGGGTTAGAGGGTTGGGCTGAGCATAAGTTGGGCCTCATTTCAAATTGGATTTTGTCTGTTTCTTAAAAATGGGCATGAAAATGATATTTCTTGGAGGGAAATTAAGCAATTTAAATTTTGTTGGTTAAAAGTGAATTTTGATAATTTAAAAATGGGTGAAAATGATGTTTTTTTGATCCAACTTACTATAAGTGATGATAAAATGAGATTATAAAATATGATGATTTATCGTAGGAGGCTTAGAATTTTGACACATTGGATTGGTGCAAAACTTTTCCTATTTGTGACTTCACATTTGTGTATTATTAAGATTTCAGAGTACCAACTTAATTTTTACTCATAAGAAATGCTCGATATTTTTCATAACATGTTCTGTGTTGTGATATATTTTTCAAAATTAAAATCTACTCTTCTTTGTCGAAGTTATTGTTCATTTGTCCTTGATTTTTTTTTTTTTTTTTTGTGGGGTTTGTCCTTGATTGTTGATGTTGCTATCCTAAGCAAATTATGTTCATTATTTTGCGGAATGAAATAGACACCGTAATATGTTCAAATGCCATGTAGTATTAGTTCAGCTGCATTTCGGATAATATGTGGTGGCTCATTGATGATGCTTCTCTCGGTGTAGAGTGGCAAGACAATATGTTAATTTTTTTTGTTGAATAAAACACAATATATTAATGTGAGGCTCTGGATTTAGATTGACATAATTGCACAATGATGTGGGTTTAACCTCTGATCTTTTTCAGGGTTGTGACTTGTGAGCCTCTGTATTGAGCCACTTCATCAAGTCTCTCCAATAACGTAAATGTTATTCATCAATGTCAAATTTACGTATTCAACTCACGTATGCATTAAGTAAATGTATTTCAATTTACTGAACATCAAGCGGGGATAGCTCAGTTGGGAGAGCGTCAGACTGAAGATCTGAAGGTCGCGTGTTCGATCCACGCTCACCGCAAAGATTTTTTTTTTTCTTTTTTTTTCTCACTTTAATCAAACAGGATAACCACCGTAGACATCGTGGAGAAGAGATAAACATATAAGTATGGATGCTGGAGTGTTTTTTTAGGTGCATCTTGTTTTGATTCACACGAAAGAAACATATATTCCAGGCATCTTGTTCTACATCACCGGATTAGCCTCACTTCAGTTTATATATTCGAATAATAATTTGAAGAACTGCAATGATCACTAAAATTCAAATTTATAAATAAAGTTTGTCTTTTTGTTGGTATTTGCAAGACTATATGACGATATTAAGTTGGCAATATTGAAGTGGATTTGAATTAAATATAGTGTCATTGATGTATTTAATAACAAATCCAAAAAAAAAAATATCAACATAGAAAACGGATTTGATTTTTTTTTTAAGGAAGATAAACGGATTTGATTAATATTTCGCAATTTTTTAAAAAAAATATAGTAACTAACAACAAATATTTATCATTTAAAAAAAATTATAGTAGCTAACAACAAATATTTATCATTTAAAAAAGTTAGAGATTAAATTTAGTTTTTTTTTAGGTTTCTCATATATTTCCTCTATTCAAATCATTATATGGCATTAAGTTTTGTCAAAAAAAAATAATTTATGGCATTAAGTATGCACAACTCTGCCACTCAATGTTCCGCAAATCGAGTGTTAAATCGCCGAATTTACGTTTTTAGGTACCAAAATCGTGTTAACTCGGAGGTAAACTCGGTTTATGGTAAAATCGAAAAAGTTTGACGAGTTTGACCGAGTTAACACTCGGATAACTCGTGTAAACTTGACTGAGTTTACCGAGTTTTACGAGTTTACATCTAAAAATAAAAAATAAAAATTGGCTCATTTTTTTGGGCCCAATTTTTTCAAAATCCAAATTCCTTTTCTACAAGCCCAATGACTGAAACGTTTACTAAATAGTTACATTAACTAAGGCTTTAAATGAAGTTACTTTTACAATATAATTACCTTTACTAAATTTTTTTGGCTCATTTTAATGAAATTGGAGATGAAGACATAGATGAAAATGATGTTATGTAACTTTAGAAAGATCGATCGAAATTAACTAGTTTATTTTGAGGGTAGTTTTATTAACAACTAACTATAAAAACCTGTGAAACTTGCTTTTTTTGGATGACTTTATGGATGAGTTAAACTTAAAGACTTATGAAACTTATGATTTTGTGCGTTAATTTTTGTATTTTAATGCTAAGTTGAGCATAACGTTTTATTATTATTATGGTAGTTTGGTATAATTTGTCTTTGTAATTAAGGCACATTTTGCATTATTGACATATTTACAATATTATATTAACTTATATATGTCATGCATATAATAAATTTTATATAATTTTAATTTTAGGTAAACTCGTACGAGTTCTCGAATCGAGTTTACCTAAATAAAACGAGTTGAAGTAAACTCTCGAGTTGCAAAACCTTTCCACCTATTTCTTAAAAAAAAAAAATCTTCCACCTATTTAGTCGTGCATAAACCAACAAGATCTAAAGTACAAGGATATGTACCATGACTAAGTTTTTGAGAATTTCGTTTTGTCAATTTTCGTATGTCTATCTTGCTGTGTTCCTTTCAAAAAAGAATATCCAGTGGTTTTATGTAAGCTGGTTATTATTTTTCCTTTACAAACATTCCAGGGAATACCAATCATTTGATCTTTACCCTAATCGCATAATTTGGATTGTTGATGGGTGACCTGTTCGTTGACTAATGACTGCTTACATTCTAACTTGATGTTGACTCTCTCCAGCCACCATTCAATTCAATCTATGTATATTAAAAATGTGAACAACACATATACCAGAAAAATAATTGAGAACCACCAATTGAATTGTAAAGAAACAATAAAGGTCTAAAAAAATCAGGGAAAAATATATGATGGTCCATTCCATTTTTGTGAAATCCACCTCAAGACGTATTGATCAAAACCGTTAGGAATAATAAATGATTTGAAGTTTTGGACCACATAAATTTAAAGCCTTTTAGCCCCATCAAACAACGATGGTCCTGAATCTTTGTGATTATTAAACTGATTAGCTTCCATGTGCACATTGTGTACGTACCTTATAAATTGCCTTGTGAAGCTTGTGGATGTTATATAACGTGGAAGGACCACCTTAGTTGTATAAGTTTTCCTAATTGCAACACTTTGGGGTGCAATTTTTGCTTAAATTGCCAATCTAAAACAGCTGCTTTTATACAAACTAGCTAAGCTGCTTTTATTCAAATTAGCTAGTTGATAGTGCCTAATCTCGTATTTTGCTTTGATTGAAACCTGAATTAGATCTCCAACAAATACACACGTCCACCACACATAAGACCATGATCTCTATCTTCTTTTTTTTTCCGGTGCCCGGGGTTTGAACCTCAAACCTTATATATATTATACATTGTTCATACCAACTGAGCTAAGCTGACAAGGACACCATGATATTTATCTAATCTAATTGAAAATTCCGCAAGTAAAAAATAAAAATATAAACTAATGTGAAATTCTCAAGTTGACGAGTTTTTTCTCTCCGGTCTTTAAATTAAAAAGAATCATAAGAAATTTGTCAATTCGTCCTCTAAAGTATAAGAATGTTCAATCCTTTTCTCCTTGATCAAATTAAAAGCAACTAGTCACTGGTCACCAAATAAAAGGGGAAGTTCAAAATCCAAAAACTCAATCCAGACTCATGCCTACAATCAACTTATTGTACAACTATTAAGAACTCAAGGCAAGCAGCACAATTCACAACAATGGAAGAAAAGGGTCAACAATATAAAGTGAAAGTGGAGACCTTACCAGAAAATAAACAGTGCTCAAATAGTACTATCTGCCCTATTTAAGAATAGCCGAGGGAAGGTGAATCTAATTTTTCCTTATATTTCTATGTTTTATGAATTAAAGGGAATATACTTTGTTCCTTAACACATATCGAATAGTAAAGAGTTAAGAACATTTGATATGATCAGACACAGGTTTAAACCAATGTGAATTTCGTTGTTAGGCTCTCTCCAAAGAAAAGAAAAGAGGAACATGATTAACAAAAATGATGATTTTATTAGTTATAGTTTCTTTGCTATTAAATTATGAGTTTAATAGTGTTCGGTTGACAGTCCAAAACAACTTTGCACGCACAACCAATCAAAACATTTAGAATCGTCACATCAATTAATGTTTTTAATTTATGTGGGTCAAACGTGGCAATTTAGAATGTTTTGATTGGTTGTGTGAGCAAAGTTGTTTTGGACTGTCAACCCACCAATTTTTGTTAAGAAACTTTTATAGTGTTCTAGACATGTCTGAAACAATTCGTTCAAAAATTTAAAATTTAAGGGTAATTCAATAAATTTACATTTAACAACGACTAAAACTACATGCTGAAATTTTTTATAGCAGCACAAATATCCTATTTTTATGAGGACTAAAAAGAAAAATCGTTATATTTATATGGATAAAAACTTGTTTAATTCTAGATATAATATAAACCATATAAATATAAAATTTATCAATTTAGACTCTAAAGCATATAAAAATCCTACTATCGAGTCTTAAACATTTCAATAATAATTCTGAATTGACATGTTTTAAATATTTTTACAAGCTATTTATCAAATTTACATAATTATTTTAAAGTGCATTGGGGCCAAGTATTATTAGTTGATAGGATCAATGCTTTGGGTGAGAGTACTTATTTTGTAGTAAGATGGAGATAAGCATAACTAGCAAAAAGGGTAAGCTACGTGTAGATTATGCAAATATGCACCATCTCTAATACAATATACATGTCATTTATTATTGATCTTGATTAAGCTAATAATTATTCCAAAAACCAAAGCAAAAGATAGTTCAAATCAACAATTCATGCTAATTTTGGAGTAGCTTGTTCTCTATATCATGTTTTTATTCTTGGAAAAGTGACATCAAAAACATCAACCAGCAAAACTTATGGCAAATTAGTAGGACACTTCTGGAGCACAGTAAAAGGATCTAAGTTATTAGATCGCATCTTCTCTTAAACACCCTCACTAACATTACCTTCATAAAGGGTGTGATGGAGCTATATGGTCTACTCTATCTGCATAAATTCTCAAACAATCTCTAACTCAATAGTATGGTGATGAACTGAGAAGTCTCCCTAAAACCATCTAAATTACATGCAAACAATCCAAAAAACACGGGATTTTTTTATTAATCCAACCCGTCAACACAATCGAACGCAGACCAAAAGTGCTTGAATTTATTTGAAGAAGAATATTAGGCAAAACTACACTTCTAAAGAATTCGAATTGAAAATGCAATCATGATTACACACCTAGCCACTAAAACTTGTGATCCTTTTCCTTCAAAAAAAATAAAAAAATTGTGATCCTTTGATTAGTAAGAACATTATCATCCACATTAGTAACCATGTCATTTAAATCTCCTTTATTTGAATACACCTCACTAAATTGCTCGAAATGAGCTTCCAAACACCCGATCAATGCTTGCGCAATGATTTGGTTATTCCCACAAATTATTTCCTATAAAAAAAAATTAGGTTTGTTACATGACACTCAAATATTCCACTTTATTAACTAGTAATAGACCCGTGTTGTATAACATTGCGATAATCATTACAAAAAATAAGTTTATTGTTAATATTGACAAATGTTTAAAGATATTAAATGCAAATTATCGACGTTAATATAATGTTTCTATTGAATATTTTTTTTTTTATATACAGAAAATATGTTAAATATTTGAATCGCGTATGTTGTGGATTTTATTTTCTTATGCACGCAAAAACAAATTTTTTTATTCATATTTGAGAAAGTTGAAAAAATAAAATTTTTAAAACTCATGATTATTTTTCAAAATATCAAAACTAATGTAATGTTTTCTATTAAATAAGTTTTTATTTTATATGCAAAACACTGTTCAATGTTTGCATCGTACCGGTTGTAGATTTTATGCGTTTTATTTGCATAAACAAATTTTATGTAAATATATGAGAAAATTGATATAATGAAATTGTGGAAATTCTTTAATATTGTCAAAATATAAACATTAATATAGTGTTTCTATTGAAGAATTTTTTATTTTCTATGCAAAATACCGTTCAATGTTTGCACCGCACCCGTTGGAGATTTTATTGCTTATATATGCATAAATAGATTTTTATGTACATATATGAGAAAATCGATATGATAACATTTTAGAAACTCATGAATATTTTCAAAATATCAACATCAATGTATTGTTACTATTAAATAATTTTTTATTTTATATGCAAAACATCGTTCAATGTTTGCACCGCACCCGTTGCAGATTTTATGTGTTTTATTGTAGAAACAAATTTTTATGTAAACATATGAGAAAGTTGATATGATAGAATTGTGGAAACTGATTAATATTGTCAAAATATAAACATTAACATAGTGTTTCTATTGAATACTTTTTTTATTTTATATATGAAAAACATCGTTCAACATTTGCACCGCACCCGTTGCAGATTTTATATGCTTGTATATGCATTAATAAATTTTTATGTACATATATGAGAAAATCAATATGAAAAAATATTGGAAACGCGACTATTTTCATAATATCAACATCAAAGTAGTGTTTCTATTAAATAACTTTTTATTTTATATTTAAAACACCGTTAAATATTTTCACCGCACTTGTTGATGATTTTATATGCTTATATATGAAGATTTTATTTTATGTAACGATATGCGATAATCAATATGATAAAATTTGAAAAACTCGTGACTATTTTTAAAATATCAACATCACACTATATGTATTGTTTCTTCAAAATACCGTTATATATTTACACTTCACTCATTGTAGAATTTATTTGCTTATATCTCCAAAATCAAATGGAAAGATAGTCATCCGTAATCATCATGATAATATATTTGCTTTTAAAAAGGCCAATTATGAAAAAAAATTGGATTTCGATTTTTATACATTGTTTTTTTTAAATAATTTTTTATATATATTGTTAGTAGATTAAAAAAAACAAATAATATTTTAAAATTAAATATATTCCAAAGACATGTTAATTTTGCATCCAAAAAAAATAATAAATTTGTTATATCCACCTATCCGTGGAAGTGCAAATTAGTTACAATTTTTTTTAGAGAAAAAATAATTGGCTACATCTTTTTGTTTTTAATTAAAATACAAATAATGTTTTAAAAGTATTCCAAAGACTTATTAATTTTGCTTTAAAAAAATAAATATGCGCGGATTTATTTTTTTTGAGGGAATGCGTGGTAATTTGTTATATCGTGGATAATTCCATAATATTTGTTTTTAAGTCATATTTTAAAAAACAAATAAATTGATACTATAGTTATCCATGAAATATTTGTTAGACTTGTGATGACTATTATCCGTAATTTTTTTTTAACAAATTAATTAATTTCATAGTTATGCATGGAAATTTGTTACATTTGTGATGATCATTGTCCATAATTAATTTTAAAAATTAAAACAATTAAATTAAATTTTGCAAAATGACCATTATGCACATAAAATTAAGGAGATCATGAGTTTTAAAGATGACGATTATGAAATTTTGTTGTACTTCAACTTTCAAATATTTTTTTTTTTGAAGAATTCAACTTTCAAATATTGTTAGTAGATGGAACTAAGATATCCATTTCAACCACCAAGAAACATTATCCAAGCCCACCTATTTTGATATTTAATGGCGTTAATATCACTGTATTTTTTTGAAATAAATGTTATCTTTTTAATATATCTTTGATTCTATTGATCTTTCGTTTTCAAATTTCAGTGTTACATTTCTTTTTGTCAATTATGTTTTTCTTTTTACTCCCTTCATGATAAATATAAGCAAAATTATATATAAACAAAACTAACTCATACTTCCTGGAAAGATTAACCAATTTATTAGTCATGGAGGGATAGCTTAGAAAATTGATGTAGTTTTTTTTTACTGAGATGTAACGTATGATCAACTACATTTCTTAATGTACATTATTTAATTTATTTATTTTTTGCTTATGATCCATTATAGAAAATAGTTATCTCGGGCCTTTGGGTACCCAAAAAAAAAATAGTTATCTTACATGACAATTAATGAGAGAAAAAATATTTTAGTGAATTTCTTTTTGTGGGTATTTCAGTGAGTTTATAAAAGGTCAAGATATATTTAATATTTAGTTTATAAAAACTATCTAAAGAATTAGAAAGATGTAAATAATAAGAATAATTGGAATATTTGTCAATGACTTGTGTTGGAAGACATACATATATGTCCATGTGAGAATTGATAAGTGAAGATCAAGGAAGCGCGGTCGAGCATGCTTATATCAATTGTCAACTCTATATGTCCCACGGTGGACAATGAGTCTCACATTTATTTAATTTACACATAATAAAAAATATAAATAAAAAATGGTTTAATTTATATATGAAATTATCCAAATGATAATAGATTTGAGTTTTTTAAACAAAGGTTTAAGGTTAAAATTTGGTTGATTAGAAGTGACAATGTACATATGTTCAACAAATTATATTCGACGAAGATTAATCATCATTTAATGATGGTGAAAACTGTGTGCTTTAACAACGGTTTGGATGATTTTTTTAAAACAATAATACCTGATGAATTTTTTTTCCTAATAATGTGACACTTGTTGCGAAAAGGATTGAAAATGATATAGCAATGCAACCTTGTCTAAAAATAAAATATCCCAACTAACCTTCCATGTACATCTAAAATAAAAGAAAGTCTCATAAGTTCTAGCTCAATTGATTAAAATTGCAAAATTGTTTGGCCGAATATCATGACCGGGGTTCGAACCCCGGTACCCCTACTTTATGTGTGTGAGTTTATGATGACTTTGTCATCTCGTTTATCTACCAAAAAAGAAATATATGCATTGTCATGATGTAGAATATTCTACTACATGATAGGTTCGCAACATCACTGTCGCATATCTATACCACAAAACTTGTATTTGCATGCATGTAGTCATCTATAACACTGATCATACAAGCATATATCAGTAGCATTTCATGCATGCCGCATGTTCGATTTAAGGCAAAATCAAAGGACTCCTGACAAATCAATGGAAATAATTTTTAAAAAAAAATTAGAGGTTAAAAGTTGAGTGTCTTTATATGAGATCACGAGACTGAAAAACATTTTTCATACGTCTTGTGTGGCTGAGATTTCATCATGGGGAGATCAAAACCTTCGCATTTGTTGTTCTTTTAGAATCTATTATGAATTTGAATGAGGTGAAAAATAGAAATTTGAGTTGATACATTGTTAGCATGTATCTATTATTTTTTAATCTCTTTATATCATTTATTTTATAGTGAATTGAAGAACGACTTTCTCCCTCAAACGTAAGTCAAATTGGGTTGAATCGAGTAAAATAATAATGATATGTTGATTTGGGCATACTCTCTTATTATCATGCTTTGAATATGTTTGTGGATTTATTTTACACTTAGATCTAAGTATTTGTCATTGTTGTTACATGAGACCGTTTGGATCTTGATTACCATTTAAATTTGTTCCACACATTTCAGTTTTTGTTGTGAGTTAATTTTGAAAATACAAAATTATGCATTCTATTTATAATATCGTTAACATGTATACTTTTAAGAGACAAAGTTAGCTTATTGCAAATAATAATAATGAGTACTCATAGTAAAAAAAAAGATAAATCAATTGCTCAATAAATCTAAAAAGTCAAATTTTTCCTATAAATAGGACCGGGGGGAGTATCTTACATGTCTAATCTTCAATTGACGGCTGAAATCGTTCTACTGTGTTAAAATAATTTTATAATCTAAACCAAACAATCATAAAGCATTGATCGAGATTGGCTACACTAGCGTGAAACTGCATGTTTTTAGAGCGGGGAATCTGGGTCCTTGAAACAACTATGAAGCATATGAAATTATGATCAGTCAACCCTTTTCTTTCAAAAAAAAGTCAACCCTTTTCTATAGAGTGGGTCATACAGATCATCATATCACAAAGTGTCATACTCCACTAAAATTGGAGTAAAATCAATCCTGGGGCTGTAATATTCACTGTAGCTGATTTAGAAGAAGTATAAAATGGGGCAGTGTCAGAGAAACACGAGATCATGCATGCAGGATTCTTCTAATCTCCAAGAATTGACAGTTTATCACTAGTCTTCTGACGTTGACCCGAGAGACACAGTTACTTTACTTTTTTTAGTTTTATGGAGGATTAATAATAAAAATAATTGATAATTTTTACATAAAAAAATTATTTTTGATATTTTAATATGTTAAAAACACAAATTTAAAATAAAATTTCTTTTACACTTTTTTTCAATACCAAGCAAGGGGACTTTTTTCTTTCTTTTTATGATTAATAGCTCCACCCTGTTTTTTTTCCTTATAGAACAAAGATTCAAAATCATATCAAATCTAGCGTACGTGACTACTAGAGTTTAATCATCAGTTCAATAATATTTATGTTCCTCACGTTGTCTATAATTATTAACAGGGGAGGTAGGGTTACACGTCATTGTTTTGCAGACTGTTATCTTTCCGACAGAGCACGGCAAAGGCATGATGAAATCATAGTTTGCGTACAGTATTAACTGCTACTGACATTAGTGTCATTTAGTTTAGTTAGAGCAGCATCCACAATGATAGTTCCCTAACAAGGACTCCTTAAATGGACTCAACGTGACACATTATTTATTTATAATTTTTTAATAAAAGTACCTATTAAGGAGTCAATGACTCCAATGACGATACACTAACAAGGAATTTATTGAAGAATATTTAAATATGTATCACTATCTTAAATCATTAAACAAAAATAATTTACCTATTACTCCTTTTTACAAGTGGGACCAAGTAGTACACATTTTATTACTCCTTTATGCAAGCGGGACCAAGTAGTACACATTTTATTACTTCTTTTAAACGTGAGACTCATTAGTTGCCCAGGAACGAGGGTCTTTATATAGTTGTTCGTTCCTTAACGGGAACTCATTTTTTCTTCCTCCAATGGAGGGTCCTTAACGGGGATTGGAGAAAGAAAAAATGAGTCCTCATTAAGGAACGAACAACTATATAAGGACTCTCTCTCCTGGGCAACTAACGAGTCACACATTTAAAAGAAGTAATAAAATGTGTACTAATTGGTCCCGCTAACAAAAGAAGTAATATTTTAATAATTAATAGTTGTTTTGATTTAAAAAATAATAATTAATAGTTGTTTTAAATATTATTTTATCTATTTGTCATCATTTTAAATAAAATGTAATTCATGCAAATTATTATTATTATTTTTTAACGAAGTAATGTAAAATTTGTAATGTTAATTTTTCTATTTTCAAATTATTAATAAATGTGGCAGAAATTTAAGTTCATACGAATAAATAAATATTTTATAATTTAATTTTTTCAAGGATTATAATTAAATATTATGAGGTAATTTATAATTTAATAAATAAATTATTTTTGTTTAATGATGTAAAGTTAGTGGGGGTTATTTAAGTATTTTTCATTAGAGTTCTTATTAGTGTACTCTCATTGGAGTCATTAATAAGTACTTTTATTAAAATATTATAAATAAGTGATGTGTAATGTGGGGTCCATCCAAGTAGTCCTTATTTAGGAACTACCGTTATGGATGCTCTTAGTAAATATGTGACTCAAGCTTGAAAAATGTTGTTCACACATATTAAAGAGCTGAAAAACACCAGTAGAATACCAAAACGTCCATTCGACAGTTAACTGCCGCGGAATTTCAAACCTCATTTTTTCTAAAGTGAAATTAAATGCAAATTAATTTATTCTCCCTCTCATTTTCTCCATAACAAATAATCAATGAAATTAAATGCAAATTAAGTAAAACATAATCAAATATAATTTTTTGATGGCGGCTAATGTGAATGTTTGTTACCGCGTTATATATATATATATATATATATATATATATATATATGCACGTTCAGATGGATGGAATCAAGAGAATTAATTCTGATTGATGTCATTCAATTGCTGAAAATTATTCCCTTTATTATTTTTTCCATTCCTACTGATCAAGACAATCAAATTAGAATGCACTTGCTACTAAATATCATCCTAATTTACATGGACATGTATTGGTGTAGTAATGCTGCATCCAACTGTTGAATAGTCTCTATACGTTAATCATTAGTTACATGGAGACAAGGTGCTAAATATTTCCATGATTTATCCTTAAGTTATTAAATATAATTACTCCCTTTTAAATAAATAAAAAAATCGTTGTGCACATGATATTTTCTACATTAAAAAAACTGTGCATTCATGACATTAAATTTGGATGACTGGGTTATAATCTTTATTTTATTTTTTTGATAAAAAGTTTGAGGAAATATTGAATTCGATGCAAAAAAAAAAAAGGTATGACTTTAATAAATAATATTAAAATAATTTTTTTAATATGGTCAAACATGATTCATGTTTTTATTTGTATGAGATTTAATTGTTTTTTTAATTAACGATTTAAATCAGCAAAGATATACATCCTTGATTGATAAAGTCGAGTATTATTTCTTTGACTCAAATTTTGATTTCATTACGCAATTAAAGTGCCTTCAGTGTTGCTTCTTTTTAAAAAAGAAAAAGAAAATCATAACTTTCTTGTTTAATTCTTTAATGTAATTCAAGACCTTAAAAGAGGGTTGATTATGTTTCCTTGTAGAATCACAATGAATTAAATAGTATTAAATGTGACTTTTTTGTATTGAATTTCCGCGGCAGTTAACTGTCGAAGTTTCCGCGTCAATTAACTGCCGAAGGAGCATTTTGGTCTTTTACTGGTGTTTTTCAGTCCTTTAATATGTGCAAACAGCAGTTTTCCTCAAGCTTGCGTAATGTAGTATTTCAGTTTTTTAATATGATAAATGTGACTTAAAGGAGTCGTGCTATGAGCCCGATAATCCTCCAAGTCAATCAAATTCAAATTTAACCCAAGAAGAAATCATGGAGAATCACAAAATCAAATGTAATCTTTAAACGCACAAATAAAAGACATATTTTTTAGGGGAAGAAAAAAGACATGTTTATTGAGAAATGCTAAAAATATTATTTCATCTATCCTAAAATAACGGATTTATTTGCAAAAAAAAAATATTATTAAAATAATATATTTTAAAAAAATAATTAACCCATTTTTCTTTTCAATGTAATATTAATTGTTTTTCTAAATATAACTCTCATTAATGTTAATTTTGTCACTTCCAATTTAATATATTTTACTTACATTTGGTATATACACCAATACTTGACAAGGACATTCAAAACAATTTTTATTTCTCTATCTCTTTCACTTATACACTTTTTTTTAATATGTATGAAATGAATAAAAGACTCGGTTATTATAAGACAGGGGAAGTATCTTTCTAATGTTTTTTCTAAGGGAAGTGTTAACTTGTGTCATTAAGGCACAAGATAAATATCTTAAAATAGAATTAAATAATAAATATTGTATTGAATAGATAAGTTTTTAAAATTTTAAGGTTATGAATGCACAATTTTCAAAGTTAAATTTCTACATTCAGTTTCTTATCTTGTGCCCGTAGGGCACAAGTTATCAAGAATCATTTTCTAACACTTAGTATCTTATCAAGAATGTTAAACAGTGCTCTAAGAAAATTGATTAAGCAGTCAAAACAAGTAAATTTTTCAAAAAAAGAAGGTGATGTAATCATTACTTGAAGTAATCACTTATATTTTCAAGACAAAACTTATATTCCTAGAATCCTTGATTAATATCCTGGAAGTACTAGTCAACGAGACCCTTACCTTATTCAGCGAAATCCATGTCAGTTCAATTGCTTAAATGAATGTTAGATAGAGTGTTAAAAAAAAGTGTTCGTATCGTTCATAATTCTCAAAATGCAGATCTCTTTCTTTTTAAAAAAATATTTGTTTCTTTGTGCGCTTAAATATTTTTCATTCCCTATCAAAATAGTCACATTTTTACTTATAGTTTTTTCCCAATCCTTTATCTTTATTTATTAAATTTATCTATGCTTTAACTACAATTGATAATCAATAGTATTTATACAATATATAAAGAAAACTACCTCTTTCAACACTTTTGGATTGGATATTTCTTTTCAAAAATACCCTCAATTTTCAATACAAATAACACATGTAACAAATCGATAAAAATAAATTTAAATATTAAAACAAATGTAACAAACACGATATGAATATATTTTGTTTTTTTCCTTTATCATTTAAAAAGCGTAACAAACTAGATGAACATATTTATACTTACTTTTTCATTCCAATTATACCCTTAAACAACTTTTTCTATAATATAATTGTTGTTGGTGTCATTAAAAAAAGAATTTAGATTTTTTTTTTGTTATATTGTATTATTGTATTATTGTCGGTGTCGTTGAAAGAGATAATCATGGTTAGTTTGATTTTTTATAACTTAAAAGTAACAAACATTTATATTTTTTTTAGTTTTAAACAAAATCAAAATTTAATAAAAAAACACCGTTCATAATTTTCAAATGTTAGCGCAATAAAAAGTGCGAAAAGACGGGCACGTGACTGCCCTTCTTTTCGCTAGTATATATAAAGTAAGTTTTTTTATGCCACATGTCGCTTCCATATTTATTCTTAATATTTTATTTTTTGATCTTATTAACTAAATATTTTATTTTAAATTTAATTTATTTTTAATATTTATGTAGCATATATCTCTCAACAAACTACTCTTTATATTTTAAATTTTTTCTAATCATCAATAATATCAATCAATAGTATATCTTTTATTTTGTATTTATTCTCAACAAACTACTCATTATATTTTAAATTTTTCTATCATCAGGAGTATTAGTCAATAATATTTCCTTAAAAAAAATAGTAACAGTCAATAGTATATTTTTATTATGTATTTATGAAAGTTAATGACTATAATAAAAAACAATTTTATCTCAAAAGAATGAAGTGTTTTTTAACAAAAAAAATCCTTTAATATAAAATTATTGGCTAAACTTCACTTTTCCCCCATAAGTTTCAAAATGTTGCGATTTTGGCCTCCTATTAAAAAAAATGAAATTTTTGCCCCCTATCTTTAGGAAAATATGCTCTTTTGACCATCTAACATTATGAAAATATGCTCTTTTAACCCTCTATCTTTAGGGAAATAAGTTCTTATGACCCTTTATCTTTACAAAAAGTTTCAATTTTGACCCCCTATTTTGGAACATGTGACGTCTTCTCATTAGCTTTGCAACGTTTGGTAAAATTAAGGGGTAAAATTTTAATTTCTTTTAATAGGGAAACAAAATTGCAATATTTTAAAACTGACGGGGCAAAAAGTGCAGTTTAACCTTGATTCTAATCCGTAACAAACATGCTAGATGAAGTTGTTTGTTATAAGTTACACAAAATTACTTTAAAGAGCAATCTATCTGTTTGATAGTTTTTTTTTAACTAGGATCCACACAAAAATATCACCTTTCAAATGAAAAGATATATACTAGGATTAGCTTTTTTTTAAAAAAATATTTTTAGAGAGTAGAGAAAATAAGTATCAAAAGATGAAAGTAATTTTGTAACAAAAAATCATTTTATATTGTTGCATCCAAACAAATTAATTTGTTATTTCAAGTTAGATCATATGAAGGATTTTGGTCCTTAATATTTATCCATTTTATATAGGCTTAAATGCTCTTTTGGTCCCTTAAGTATTTATTTGGTATCGCTTTCGTCCCTTAACTAAAAAAAAGACCGTTTGAGTACTTTAATTTAATTTTCGTTACATTTTTTAGTCCCTTCCGTTAGGTTTCCGTTAGGTTTAATAGAAAAACGTTAAGTGTAGTACACGTGTCGTTTTGGCATTGGCTCTGGAAACGTTAAGGGACCAAAACGATACCAAATAAATACTTAAGGGACCAAAAGAGCATTTAAGCTTTTTTTTTTTATATCATCTTTTTCATCTTCATCAAAACCTTCATCATATTCATCAATTAAATTCAGAGAATTTCAGAAAAATTAATCATCTTCATCATCTCCATTTATCACCTTCAACATCAAATCCAGAAAAATAAAACAAAAAACTCAACAAACCCAAAAATCTATTAAACTCAATATTCAATTTTCC
>Ga0228710_1006478_pt1 | contig 17711 bp, 18 predicted proteins | sample MedpolnodulmetaG_FD_177995 | JGI IMG/M metagenome (GOLD analysis project Ga0228710, IMG submission 177995) | Root nodule microbial communities from Medicago polymorpha collected in Santa Monica, California, United States - pink nodules | ecosystem: Host-associated > Plants > Roots > Nodule...
ACACCCCCCTTCATCCACCTCACCCATTTAGCCTCAAAACCAAGTCTATGCAACATATACTCCAAAAAGTCCCAATCCACAGAATCATACGCCTTTTCAAAATCTACTTTGAGAATCAAACATTCTTTCTTTGACTTCTTCGCAAAATCCACCAAGTAATTCAACCTATATACAAGATTAATGAGACGCCTTTTCAAAATCTACCTTGAGAATCAAACATTCTTTCTTTGACTTCTTCGCAAAATCCACCAAGTAATTCAACCTATATACAAGATTAATGAGACTCAATCACAATGTAAAACTGCGATAGTAAAAGACTACATGAACAAATGATATGTTTGTTGGATCTGTAATTCACAATTTCTTAATATTTTATTTAGTGTGTGACCTTTTTGCTTCTAGGCTCTTTTGAACAAAATGAAAGATAAGCAAGACTCAAGACAAGATCCATCATGCAATATATAAGAAAAGTTTTACAAACATGTATGTAGCTTCCACATTTTCCTAAGACATTTATTTTATCTAAAAAAGTATTTGAACCAACTACATATTAATTTGATTCTATTTGTGAATAGAGGTGGAAATAGGTCAGACCAATATATAGGAGTCTATAGTCTAGCCTACTCGAGATTCATGTTTGACTAAACTTTTTTAAATAGAGAAAGCTAAGATTTTTATAAGCATATTTAATTGAAAAGGCCAAACTACAAGTCATAATTTTTTTAGGCCTACTAAACGGTTTACGAATAATATTTTTTATTACTATCATTATATTAAATTTCATACTTCATATTAAATTATAAATATAATAACTTTTTCGGCAATTTAAACTAATTATTCTAAATTAATTTTTTTTGGATATTTAAACATATTATTACAAATTAAAATTGAAATATGATAACATGTATAATAAAATAATCTAAAATGCCATATGTTAAATATTAAAAGAAAATTTAATTTAATTAGCCTATTTTTTTAATAAAGATTAGGCATTTTTATTGATTAAAGATGTCCCAAAGGACTTCAGTTACAATACATGAAGGAGTTTCCTCCAACCAGATTTTATTGGGCTCAGTGAGAGCGTGTTGGGCCAGCCTATGAGTCAGGCCATTATCCTTCCTATCCACATGACTAAAGACCACCATTCTGAACCTTCCCTTTCTAAGTGTGATACCTATTATTACATTACCAACATAGAGATTGGGGATTGTCTCCTTCGCAGTAAGAACCCTAATGATCTTTTCGTTGTCCGATTCAAAAATGACATCCATAAAACCACACTGAGCTGCGAACTCCGTAACCAACTTGAAACCCATCATGCGCCACTTTGTTGCTGCTAAAACTTCACTGTTTTCGTTGCGACAGATTGCTGCTAAACCCCAGGTATTGGCTTCTGATAAGTTCACGTTTGTGTTGATTTTGTAGAAATTTTGATTTGGCTTCTTCGAAAAAGCTTCTTTGTTTTGTTGTGCATGAGATCTAGATCTAGTATTTTGCATCGCTTGTAATTTAGAGACAATAGTGTTGCATGTGTTGTAGTCCTAAACATTTTTACCGATGATATTCAGAACATCTTCACTGATTATGCTAGATTCGAAAATAAACTTGTTTCTAGCAAACCAGGGATTATAGATCAAGGATGCGGTATAGATAAGCATTTCTGCATCCTTTGTGATCATAAACTCTTGGATCCATTCCTTAAAGTCATATTCAGTTTGTTCAGGAAACTTGATATTGATGTTAGAACCAAACCAGATCTTCCTTGCAAAAGGACACTCCATGGTTATATGATTTAAAGTTTCTAGCTTGGTAGCACATTTGGGGCAAAACATGTCATTTAGTAAGCCTTTTTTTTGAACTCATATCTAACTGGAACTGCATCATTGATAACCCTCCATAAGAAATCTTTGTGTCTAGGTATGGTATTGAGGGACCATAGAGTTTGCCATAGTTTGTGATTAGCATCAGTATTGGAGGTCCCCTGTTCCCTATTATGGTACCATTCTCTAATGAGGTTGTATCCAGATTTCACTGAGTAAACACCAACCTTATTGTGCATCCACATAAGGCTATCTTCTTGAATTAGAGGGAGTTGGTTAATCTGGTCCTTCTCAAAACTGAGGAAATTGTTGTCCAACATAGTCTGGTTCCAGTCCTTTGTATGTTCTTCCATGACGTCTTTGACATACTGGATTTGGGTTGTGTTGTTGTTATGAGTGTAGGGTTTGTAGCCATTTAGTTGAGGCAACTAGTTATCTTCCCATGTTTTAACACAACTTCCATCCGCAATTTTCTAGCATCTCGCCTTCTGGATAATCCATATAGTGTGGTATATACTGTTCCATACAAAACTAGGTTTATATCCTAATCTAGTTTGAATAACATTTGTATGAGTAAAGTATTTAGCTTTTAGACACTTAGCCAAAAAAAGAGGTAGGATATTTGTGAAGCCTCCATACCTGCTTAGCAAGCAGGGCTTCATTAAAGCTACACATTGACTTGAACGCCTGACCTCTAATATGTTTAGACCTAAATAGAAAGTCCTTATTCTTCTAGTGAATTTATATTTTATCTTCATTCCCTCCCCACCAGAACCTACAAATAGCCTGCTCAATTCTATTGCAGATGCCTTGGGGGATTAGGAACACACTCATCACATAGGTGGGAATAGCCTGAATGAGAACTTTAATAAGCACCCCCTACCAGAAAAAGATAGATTCTTTTCCTTCCACCCTTTTAGTTTGCTTCTAACTCCGTCCATAATGAAGTTGAAGATGTGATTCTTAGGTCTGCCTATATGAGTGGGGAGCCCTAGGTATTTGGTAATGTTGTCTATAATTTGAATGGGCATGAAGGACTGAAAGTCTGTCTTGTCACCTTGAAGAATATTAGGGCTAAATACCAGTTCAGATTTGTTAAGATTGATCTTTTGCTCTGAGATTCTTTGGTATTCAGCAAATATCTCCATTAGGTGTTGAGCTTCATTTTTGTGAGCCCCAAAAAAAATCATGCTATCATCAACAAAGAAAAGATGAGAGATGGCAGAAGCATTTCTAGCTATCGTAATGCCATGGATTATGCCATGATCATGATAACTAGCTATTAGGCCAGAAAGCACTTCTGCACATAGAATGAACAAATAAGGAGACATGGGATCTCCCTGTCTGATACCCCTCTTTTTGGAACAAAATACATTTAACAAACATTACCCTTAGAGCGGGGGAGATTGTTGGAATGAAAAATGTTTAACATACGTTACCCTTAGAGTTTTGATGATAGCAAGGTATTAAAAATTGCCAATTGGATATGCTAATTTTTGTTCAAGTGTACAGGACCATAGACAAATATTTGATATATTTATAAGGTTCTAGAAGAACAAAAGAGAGCAAAAGAATCAACAAAAAGGAATCTTGAAGCATCTGAAGAAAAGTGCATATGAAGTATAAGTGCTCCTGAAGTGATGACGTCATCAGAAGCAAGTTCGTCAGAAACACCTCATCAGAAGCAAAATCACCAGAAGCTGAAGTTCATCAAGAGATGAAAGACTTAAAGCTTCAAAGGCTGGGTAATTGATTTAATCACACCTAAGCATTGCAAAAGACTAAAAGAGTGTAACAACGACCCTTGAGATGAAATTTGAAAGCATTGGATGCAACAAGAGCGTTGACAAAGGACAATTGTACGAACTGTACAACCACTTCCTCCACTACTCTGTTCGTGTCTCTGTAACAAGACAAGGATAACAACTCTGCCTGCAGAAATGTTCCTTCATACTTGGAATGCATTTGAAATTGATCCTTCATAGGACAACAACCATATCAGACAAAAGATCATTGGTGATTTTCAACAAGCTTCAAACGACTCTTTTTGTGCTGACAACTTTCCAACGTATCTTTCACATCTCTATATAAAGGAGTGAAGACTTACTAGTTGGAATATACAGACACACACACACAATGTAACACCCTAATTCTCACATTTTATTTTTATAATAAAAACGCATTTAAAATAAAGAAACACACAAGGGTGTCACACATCTTCTAAAAAAATTCAAAAGTACTTCATTTAAATTAAAAACATTGCAGTGAAATAGTTTTCAAAAACTTTAAAGTACATGTCGCAACACAATTTCAACACCGAAACTAAATTCAAAAGAATTCTAAAATAGAGTCTAAAATAAAAAGAATCCCCAGTCCCTAGTGTTACTGATCAGAGCTTCGACTCAATAAAACTCCCAAAAGCGATAGATAAAAAGGAGAAGGCTCCAACGCCATCCTCTGAGACTCACTGCTACCAAGATCTTCTTCCTGCAAATCTACACCATAAAAGGAGAAGGCTCCAACGCCATCCTCTGAGACTCACTGCTACCAAGATCTTCTTCCTGCAAATCTACACCATAGGCGCCCAATCCGCCACTAGAGGGTGAGAATATATCCAACACAAGAGATGCATAATCACATGTATAGATCCAGGTAAAAGAACACAACAATTACATTTAGACATGTATGCATCATAGTCAGACATTATTCATATTTAAATATAAAGTTTCATTTAATAAAAATCAAATAGGCATCAACCATCATCTTATAATAACATATAAGCATCGAGAACATTTAAGAGTATCAAGTAACCACTTAGTAATACAAATCATTCACACATAATCATATAGAAGCACATCATTAAATATCACATCTTAAAATAGTTACACTTTTTTTTTAATAACACGTCTATTAATTCCGCATCTTCAAATAGCACATCAATTACTCATCGTTAAACGACACAACATCAAATAATTAACAAATTACACTTCTTTAAATATATAATCAAATTCACCACATCTTCAAATATGTTTGACAATGAATGCAATGTCCCTGACTCGACTCTATATGCATGTGGTACCTGTTTTGGATATCAGAGTTATGTTACTGATTTATCCCCCATCTTTAAATCACATCTTTAAATCGGACCATGAATGCATGAACATCAAATAATGACTCAACAATGCACATCTTTATATGACTCGACAACTACACATCTTTGTATAACACATCTTTATATAACACATCCTTAAATCACACATCTTCAAATAGCACATCTTTATATAACACATCTTAAATCACACATCTTCAAATAACACATCTTTATATAACACATCTTAAAATAATACATTATTTTCACATTATTATATGTTTCACCAATTAAACTTCTTTAGACATCTTATTCCATCACGGCAATCAACTAAAATATATACAATTATGGTAGAATAAATTGCACAATGGTAAACTATAAGAAGCTTGGGATTCTAGGATTCATATGCAATAGTATGCAACTATATTTATATGTGACAGAAGAGCAGAATTATAAACATGTAATTCTATTTTGACGCAAATTTTAATAGCCACAAACACATGCATGCAAATTAAAATTGTTATATATTTACCAAATTATCTGTCCATTATAATACACATGTACGATACCCAAATAGTAAGAATTACACATGGATATGAAATAGAGAAATACAGCCGAAAAACAAACTTCACAATGATGATCTCAAATTATATTTTATCTAAGCCAAATTAATGATGTGGAATAGAGGCGGAGAACAAGTAACCACAGAAAGAATATGGTGTATCGAACATCATATGAAAATAATGAATTCAAAGACAATAGTATATCCAAAATCACAGCGGCAATTTAGAGCACAAATTTAACATCAATTCATTAAAAGATCATAAAAAAATCAATGAAAAACAACACCCTTCACTAGCTATATGTTCATACAACGCTTATGGATGAATAGAGACTCCCCCCTTACCTCTAGTTTGCCGAATTGATGACTTCCTACAGTTGAATCTCTCTCCAGGTTCTTCTTGCTATGCCTCCTTGCCTCTTCTCTCCACAACCCTAGTTTTTCTTTTGCCGCTTTGTTTCTCTCTTTCTCAGTAACCCTTCTTCTCTAATTCTCTTCTCTATTTATAAGTTCTAATTGAGTTTGTTACCAATCTTTTTAGATTACTATATGTCCTCTAGGTTTGTTACTAATATTTTCAAATTACTATCTGCACCTCTCGAATTTGTTACTATTATTTCTGTAACTACACCGTCTTACTATTCACACTCCCCTCTAGTTAAATCGTTAAAGCACTACTTATCTCACTAACTACACCTCTTTTCTACCCAATTTTACTAATCCCCCGTTCGCACTCTAATTTCTTATTCTCTCTAAAAAAAACTCTATTTTCTTTCAAAATATTATTTTCTCTCACTCTTTAATCGACTAACCAACCCATCTAGTTTCTTCTTACTTATTCTTCCAATAAATACGAATATTTAAATTAATACTACCTAACAACCAATACTAATAATAACATTAATACTAATATTATCTAATAATAATATTAATAAACTAATATTAAAAATTGGGGTGTTACACACAAAAGCAAGACTCATACAACAATTCAAAGTCCAAAACTCTGTTATTGTTCTGCATTTAAAGTCACTTAGGATTTCTTATCAAAGTTCATATTTTATAAATTCTATAGTTTTAAGAGTCTGTATTTGATTTGTATTGTGAACACCACTGATTGTATATCAAGTGTTCAAACTCAAACAAACTTCTTTGTAATTATGTTTGATTAGAAGTCACTTGCTTGTGTGCTTGAGCAATAGAAGTCTCTTGTAGTTGTGCTTGAGCATTGGAAGTCTCTTGCTTGTGTGCTTGAGCATAGGAAATCTCTTGCAGTTGTGCTTGAGTAATTTGAAGTCTCGTGCAAGGGGGACATGACTACTTCCGGTTTGTGGAAGGAACTTGTATAATTGCTTTGTGACTTTCTTCTCTCTCTCTGTTTTATCTGTTGCATTTAGATTCTGATTATTACTTCAGAAGCTGAACTCTATTTGCTTCTGATCAGTGACTTTAGTAGGAGAAAACAAAGAAAAAACAAACACAATTCAAACCCCCCCCCCTCTTGTGTTTTTCTCACCTTCACCTCTTAGGTTTGAAAGTAGCAGAGGGAGACCCATTAATGAGAACAGAAAAAGAAACACTTCTGACACATAGCATGATAGTGTTGACTAGATTATTGGGAAAACCCATAGTAGAGAGTTTCTCTTTAGGGGGTTGGGAGTCTGCAAAGTTTGAGCATTCCAACCTTGCATGTTAGCAGAATTTGTTGGTGTATCATCCTTATTTCCCTGGTTAGCATAAGCCTTTTTAATTTGCAGATTTGCCATCATATTGAGCATATCTTTAGGGACGTTGCCATTACTATGACCAATCAACCCACATTTGAAACAAAATAGGGGTAAATTTTCATACAAAAAATCTACCTAGTTGATTCCATCATTTTCATTGCCAATATACATTCATGCTCTAATTGGGTTGGAGATGTTAAACTAGACCGTGACTTTTATGATTTTTGCATTATTAGGGTATTCATAGATAGCTGCTTCTTCCACTTTTCCAATTTTTGCTCCTAGTTGGTGACCCATAGCTACAGTCTTGAAGTGCAAGGGTAAGTCCCAGACTTGTATCCAAAGGGGGGCATGTAGAAAATCCATGTCTTGGATGTTAGTGTTTCTATTCCATAGATAAAGCTTCAACTAGACATTCCTTATAATCCATGGTTCCCCCTTAAGAATCCTGCTAATATCACATTCCTTTTCAAAGGAAAATTGATACAAATTATTTTCAAGTTCTGTGATCTTGAAACCACCAGGATTGCACCATATTCCCATTAGAGAGCTATGTAGAATTTACTTAGAGATTTTCTTAGGTGCAAGAAGTTTACCTAAGATACTGTTTTTGCACTGTTTGATTCCTTCACCCATCACTTCTTCTTCATTCATAAATAAGGGTCCCTCAGTATTCATGTTGCATCCCTCATAATCTTCGTTGCTATTTTCCTAATGGTTTCTTGAAAATTCAGATGCAAGGGGAGTGTGGTAACCTTGGTTGTTTGACTGTCTTCCATTAGAGGTTGATCCTGGCTCCCGATTGCTTCCAATTGCCATGTAAGAGATGTCAAGTTTTTGAATTTTTTGTGGCCTTTGAATGTTGTTGTTTCTAATGTGAGATTGATCATTATTTAAGGAATTGATGATTTCTTTACCTCTTGGTGTTTCCATAATAACATGGACAAAAAAGATAAGGGTTGAGAAGTTGCAGATAATCAAATAAGGAAGAACAAAGATAACAAGAAAAACCAAGAAGGTTCAAGAGAAACAAGAAAAAGAACAAATTAGAAGATGATGCAGATAATCAAATAAGGAAGAACAAAGATAACAAGAAAACCAAGAAGTTTCAAGAGAAACTATAAGAATAACAAATTAGAAGAATCAAACCAGAAGAGACTGACACAAAAGGAAGAACAGACAAACATGTGAGAGAGAGAGAGAGAGAGAGAGAGAGAGAGAGAGAGAGAGAGCAACCAAGAAATGGGATGCCAGAGAATTGAAGGGGAAGACTCGGGAACAAAAGATGAAAAAACCCAGAAAATAGGAAAAAAGCAGATAGGCCAAAACCAAGAAAGGGAACAAAGAGCACAAAAAGTGCAAACTAAAAAAACCAACTATCCAGAAACAGTATACAACTGTTTAAGGAAGGATGACAAATAGAGAAATAGGGTAAACCAATGAAGATGCAAGGGTGGGAGCGTTTAGGGTTACTGAGCGGTTACAATCTCCTAAAACCCAGGAGCAATTACGATTTTTTTCTACGATGTTTTAGCTTTCATGATCATTAGTTTGGTTTGTTAAAACTTGAAAGCAACAAACATTTATATTTTTAGTTTTAATCAAAATCACAATTTCATAAAAAAAAACACCGTTCATAATTTTCAAACGTTGGCGCAATAAAAAGAGCGGAAAGACTGGCATGTGAGCGAAAACACCGTTCATATTTTGATAAAAAGTAAAATATAAGAAAATTTATAAGTACAACAAAATACAATAAAAGAGCATACAAATACAATATCAAATAAAGTGATTTTTTTTTTGGTTACATATCAAATATAAAGTGATTGAATTCAAGTAATTAATAAACTTTAATTAAAAAAATTTGTTCAAGATAATCAAAGTTTGAATTCTAATATAATAATCTTAACCAACTTTACTTATTTTTAAGCCAAACTTCGTATTAAAAACTCTTTTCAATAAGGTAGGGTTAAGGCGAAAAAAAAGATATATTGTCCTTCTTTTCCAACTTGATTGTCACGTTATAATAACTCGACGTTTGTTACAAAATTGAACATTAAAATAAAACATTCACATAAAAAAATAAATAATATAAAACTACTAGTAGTAATTCATTAGTGTTGCTTTGCAAATTCAATCACCTCGTTGTTGTTTCGTTCACAAAAACCGAACCAGCCAGGTTCTCTTTCTTTCTCCTTCTACGTTAACATCTTTTATTGCACAAACTTCTCACAATATCTTTCAATCTACTTGTTATCAATGAATGTGCATGTTTGTTATTTCTTCGGTTTTCCACTATTTTTTTACTTTATATGCTTTCCCTTGTTCATGGTCAATATATTGTGCAATTTTTGGTTTATTGACAAAGAAAATAATAGTTTTTTATGTGAGTGATTTAGGTAACCATGTTGAAGTGAGGGTTTTGATGTTTCGGATTGTATTGGCAATTTTTGCAGTCTTGGCTGAAAATTGCACATGTTTCCTATTTTTCTTGGCAGATGGTGTTCTTTAAGCAGAATTATAATGATATTTTCATGGATCATGCATCTTATGAAGGCCTTGAATCAAGTCCTCGAATAGGTCCGGAATACCAGGCGGAAATTCCTTCCGTGATTAAGAAATCAGAGAAGCTCCCACTTCAAATGAATCCCGCCGATTCAAAAGATTAATTTCATGATAAATCATTCTCCTATGCAACTGGTTTACCCATGTCAGAAACATGGAGCGATGCCGATACAAGATGTTTTATACTTAATTTGTTTATTTTTGGGAAGAATTTTACTCAGATAAAAAGATTCATCGAGAACAAAGCGATGGGGGAAATACTTTCATTTTACTATGGAAAGTTTTACAAAACTGATGGATATCGTAGATGGTCGGAGTGCATGAAGTTAAAAGGGAGAAAATGTATGATTGGGAAGAAACTTTTTACTGGACCAAGGCAACATGAACTACTATCTCGCTTGATTCCTCATGTATCTGAAGAATTTCAAGATTCTTTGTTACAGATATTCAACTGTGCCATCCCATCCTCTATGCCCGTATCAGTACCTTTTTTCTTTATATATATCATTTGTTTCAGTCCTCACTTTGCTTGTATTTGTTATACTCAGGTTTCTAAGTCATATGTGGAGGGCAGAACTTCTCTAGAAAAATACATATCTTCTTTGAAGTCTACTGTTGGAATAAACATTCTTGTGGAAGCAGTAGGGATTGGTAACAAGAAGGGAGACCTTACTAGGCTTGGTGTCGAACCTGGGAAGAACAGTCGGACGTTTTCAGCACCAATTTGCAAAGCTTTGTCTTCTCTTGGACCGAGTGATTTATTACAATCTTTGAAAGGAGGATTTCGGCTGAGAAAAACCAAAAGTAATGAACTCTTTTGGGAAGCTGTTTGGCCGCGCTTACTAGCAAGAGGATGGCACTCTGAGCAAACAAAGAATCGAGGATATGCTACCTCCGATGATTATCTGGTTTTTCTTATTCCCGGTGTTGAGAAGTTTTCAAGAAAAAAACTAGTGAAAGGTGACCATTACTTTGATTCAGTTAGCGATGTTTTGAAAAAAGTAGTAGCTGAACCGAATATTCTCGTCCTCAAAGAAGAAGAAGCAGCTAAAGTCAGTAGCTGCAATGAGGAAGAGCTAGAAAAAGGATCAAATGAACATGATTTATCTGACGATCATCGCCAATGTTACCTCAAGCCTCGATCTTCTACTTACAGTAAAGATCACATTAAATTCATCGTTACTGAAGCCAGTTTGGTGCATGACGGAAAGCCATCTAACCTAAGGGAATTGAAATACGTGCCTATTAATTCAGTGAGTAAAGTTGATGTAGATGCTGCTGGTAAAAAATATAAAGGGCACACATATATGAGGAAAGTAAACCATAGCAAGGATACGTCTAAAAGCATTAAACAGAATTCGACAAAGTTAACAGTTAAACAAGGATTCTCCCGGTCTTCTAACTTTCGAGATGCTAACCAAAATTTTTGTGGTTCGGTTAGTCATCAGCAGAATGGAAGTTCAACTGCTTCTTTAGCAAACAGAAATGTGGAAGAGAATAATGAAAAAAAATTCACAATGACAGTTATCGATGCATGAGTGTCTCTTGTGTTAAAATTGAGAAATGTGAGTCTTTCAGCATTAACATACCGCAGGTTCCTTCGAATTCTGAAAATAGAAAAATGATGGCAATGGTGAAAGAAGCCGAGCAGGGTCTAAAGGAAAAAGATCCATGTCTCGCATCTGTTACTCAAGAAATAGTTGAGGAGCCTCATAGAACTCCTTGTGATGTTGGTTCTTTGGATCAACAGCCTGATATAAATCCGAGGATACAGAGCAATAGAAAAAGACCATTGACAGTAAGAGCATTGGAATATATAGCAAATGAATTCTTGCATGTGCCAAAGAGGCAAAAAAGGAAAGACATCGAGACACACCAAGATCATTTCAATCCTTGCTGCAAGGATTGTAAAAGAAGCAAATCAACGCTGCATCGTCATTGTTCAGATCATAGTACTGCAGTTTTAGCATAGGAAGAAAAGCATTTGAATGGAGGTGGTAATGGTAGCTACATATTTGCAACCTACTTGGTTAAGTTAAAGAGTAGAGGCCAATAGTGGTAATTTTTTAAGCTACCTGTCTATCTGTCATCATGGAGTTTCTGACTGTTGTAAACAAATTGGTTTTGAATGTATCAATTCTTCTCTTGCCTTACTTGCAAATTGTGTTCTAAGGCTGCCAAATGAATAGACATACTGTACAAAAAATTTGGTTTATTTTGATTTCCAAAATATTTTGACTGGTCCCGGAATATTTATTTATCTTTTGTTAAATGGATATTGAACATCACAAGTTGAATGAGCTTGAAGAGTATAGCTTATGATAGAAGATATCAATGATGGATGGAACCATTGCAATATGGTTTGATATCTTATAGCTATTAATGAAATAATTGGTAGAATCATTGTAACCCGACATTAAAGGGTAAGTTTCCTCTTCATGTTCCTTGTAATGTAATCGCATATACTCCATCTAGAGTTAGAAAAGAAGCAGAAAAATTCACATCAATAACCAAAGTAATCATTCGAGAAATTGAAGAGATAAAAATTCACATCAAACTATATATATAGAAGTTGGCTTAGGAAAAGTAATGTTTAGATCCTTGAAAATGTAATGTAACCATTGAATCTCACAAGTGAGGCTAGCCAAAGTTCTATATAATACGGTAACAACTTTTGTTTAGAAAATTGGCAAGTATCACAAGGGAAATTTTTATTAAGCTTGTAAGCAACCAGAGGAAATTGAGATACTATAAATCTATCAAGACTTTTATGGATGAACTCGATGAAGAAAACATATCTTGTGATAGTTCTACTAGTTTGTCTCATCCATTATCTTGTTTGTGATCAATTTATTATGTATTTTTTTTCAAGATTTATGTATTTAACTTTAGTCTTTCAACTTGATGTTATCTATTATGAATTATTTTTTTTTTAACAAACAAAAATGGTGTATATTAACAACTGTAGTTTATCCCGCACAAGACGTACACAAGAGTATTTACAATAACAAAGTGCTAATCAAAATGGTGTCTATCATAATTCTTTTTTTATTATGAATTATGTTGTTGTACTTGGATTAATGAATGATAGTTTTTCAATTTATTGAATGTGTTTGTGTTTTCCATGCGTCTGAATTTCAAAATTCAATGTGTATTATGTTATTATTAAAAAAACAAATTTCACGAGTCTAGATTTTTAAATTCGAGCAAAGATAATTACAAACTTTTGAAGGGAGATTTTCAAAGATAATTTAAATAGGTTTGAGGTTGAATCATATCATTTTTTTTTAATCTTTTAGTAAAAAAGTTGAAGTAAAAGAAATATTATGTGTTTAAAAAAAAAAGACAATTATCATTTTTTTCATACTAAAGACCTATTTCGTTCTAATAGTTATTCTGAAAGAATAAATTGAGTGCGTATAGGCATTTTGGATGCCGCTATTGAAATAGTCTTTCTAGCTATATTTTTTGGGACCCCTCCCATTTCATAAAGTATTTTTGCTGGATTTAACGACAACTATCCAATATTCAGGAGATCCTTTTCCTCGAACCCATACACCTTTCAGTAGGGAAAGAGAATTTCACATATAAAAAAATACATATAATACAAAGATACATAGTTGGTATTAAATAATTGGTTAAATGGAGTATTGACCCCTATTTTAACTAATTGAGAATTTGAACCCCATTATTTAAAAATTTGGAAATTTTAGCCCCCTATTTTATATTTTTTAGGATTTTGTCCCCATAACAATTGAGCTCAATTTTGTTGATGTGGATTATCTCATTATCCAACTTTTTTTTATGTGGATTATATTTAATTAATTTTAAAAATAAAAATATTTTGAACAGTAAAAAAAAATATAAAAATTTGAAATAAAAAGAATTTATTGATTCCTTTTTATTGCTAATGTGGATCATACACGTCAATCATTTATTGATTTTTTTCAATTTTAACTTCTCTATTTTAAAACCTTCTCGCATTGCTCAAACCCTTAAAGAAGAAAATAGTTGTACAAACTTCATAGCCGAGTTAAGAACTTCTTCTAACATTAATCTCGCGGTCCACCACTCTCCTCCAACCAGCATCATGGAACTTCTCTCCATAGACTCTAGAATCCTCGTTCTTTTTGTTTTGTTTTCCTTTCTCTTTAGCTTTCCAACCAAAAACTAGATAAATATGACGGTATATATTCATAAATTAAGAGATCAAATTGATCGGGTTTAAAGGTTAAGGACAAAGTGAAGTAATTAAGTTAAGACTATTACTTTTCCCACCCTGCCTGTTTCTCGTGCGCCTTGCAAATCCAAAAATACCCTTGGTCCAGATTATGTAATCCGAACTAGATTGCTACAGCTTTCCAGAACACAAAATCCGGACAATTTCGATATGTGTTTATTGGTGTTTTCTTTGATGTCAAAGGTCTCTGTTGACTGTTATATAAGTCTTAGGTCATAACTACATACAATGAAAACATGTTTGTCTTTCAAAACCGTCTTTGGTGAAACGCACCGTCCAAAAATAACTGAGTGTGTCCGGATTATATAATCCGGAAATGACAAAAACTATCCGGATTATAAAATCCGGGCAGCTTGTTTGGAAGATCAACATGCCTATTTATGGCGCCCTATTTGAACTTTCCATCTTCATCCATATTGCAAGTTCTGATTTTCATCATCATTGCCCCTTTCTTCACAAGATTTTCAAGATTTTATGTCTCCCAAGGCAATTAATTATCCACTATCTCAAGGCATTTATGGTTCTTTGCTTCTTTCCAAGATAGTTGCTTCTCCCCACTATCTGAAGTCACATTCACCATTATAAAAAGCCTTGTAACCTTCTTACATTACCACAAAATCCTGACATTCTTTCCTTTGCATCTTCCATCTTCCCTTCTCCCTCAAGGCAGCAATAAACTCCTTTACGCCATGGAAATGCTTTCGCCAGAACTTCAACTCGTCATTGTCAAGAAGATCGCTGCTTCAAGCACTAGAGAGTTGCTAACCTTCCGGGCATCCGCGAAACTTCATTAGAGACTTTCTGAAAACCCTGAGGTGGTCAAAGCGGTGTCGGAAGATTGTCTGGGCCTTCTTCTCCACGATCTGCCTAACGCGGGACAAAGGAAGTTCATGCGGAAACTTACTCTCAATGGCCATGCACTCTACTACGTTGTCAGAGCGGCTCAAATGCTTTAACAACCTTGCCCTAACCTGCCAAGGATTCAATCTGTTCTCAAAAGCGCCGAACGTGCAAGGTCAGATGAAGCCAAATACTTCTTGATCATGTTGAAAGTGCTGGCAAGCGAAGGTTTTGTCAGAGATAGGGTTTTTCCCCTCTTTCATGACCTTTTCACTCGACAACGTCTTGCTTACTATAGAAGTGTCATCAGTGTCGACGGTCTTCTCTTTGATTGGGGTCAACTCGAACTGCGTTCGATGCCCCCAGGTCTGGACTACAAGTTCACTTGTCTTTCCGGTGTGACTTGTGCGATGAGCAACAAGATCTGCAATTCTCACTTGCCATCTCCAGGTGCAGACGAGGATTATGATATTATCAACATCTGCCTTCCTTGTCGTCTCGACACCGAGCTTGGTTGGTTTCTGGGGCACTTCTGCTTCTTCGACCTTGATTTTCTGTTGTAAAGGCCTAAAGGCCGTTTTTTGTAATATGTCGTAAGAATTCGGATTACATAATCTGGAAATCATGGGAGGTGTACGGATTATGAAATCCGGACGTTGTCAAGATGTTTTGGACTAAGGTTTCAAAAGGTTTTAAAAGATTATGTAATCCATATTATTTTTGTACGTATATTTGTGTTTTTATTTTGCATTTATTTTATGAATTTAGCATCTAAATAATATAAAATAAATCAAAGTGTAAGCAAAGTGTGAAATTCTGCTATAAGTGTTTTCCGAATTATATAATCCAGAATTATATAATCCGAAGGGCTTTTTGGTAAATTTGCAGGGCGCGCGAGAAACAGGCAGGGTTGGAAAAGTAATAGTCTTAAGTTAAAGGGATGAAGGGTACGTCTAATCTAATATGCTAAAGAGTACCTACCGAACTGAACAGCAAAAGACAAAACAACACGACACGACACAAAGTAGAACCGCACATGACAAACTTTTATCAATCAAACACCGTAGAACTAAAGTTATACTTCATATTTTAGCGGATCAAAGACACATGTAAACGTGTTTAAACTATATATGAAAGCCATTTGAAGTATGAAACATAAGAACTTGCTTATTTAAATCCGAAGGTCTTGATGTTTATTATCCTCGAAGGTTAGCAATCAACAACCCTTCTGTTATGCTTTGCTTGTGATAATAATATATTTCGTGCTTAATTCTTTACACTGTTTGGTCTATAATCTTTGTGTTGTTCATCAATGTCTTTGTTTGTTTGTTTGTTATATCTTATGGTTCTCACGATTGATTTTACTCTTCATTTCATTACACTTTTTAGTTGCTTTTATCATGTATTAATCTGCTACAGTTTTGATTCTGGGGTTGATTTTCTTGTTTGTTAGTAACAATTCCATACGGAGAGTTTGATACTTATAGTTTTGAAACCTAAATTATTTTGTTAAGTTGTTTGATGCTTTCAAAAAGCAGTGGCCTGGTACATATGAATGGTTGGTGAGTAACACTATATTACTTTTATGCCTTGTTATAATTGATACTTAAACTATGCTCTTGATTGATACTTATAACATTTCTTCTTAAGCCGTGATTTGAGTCTTTAATTATCTGGTTTTGTTTTCCTACATTTCTTGGCAGATGGTGTCCTTTAACCAGAATTATAATGATATTTTCATGGACCATGCGTCTGATGGAGACCCTGAATTCAGTCCTCGAATAGGTCATGCATACCAGGCGGAAATTCCTTCTGTAATTGCAAAATCAGACCAGCTTTCGCTTCGAATGAATCCTGCTGATTCAGAAGATGTTCACGATAAATCACTCTCCTTTTCAATTGATTTACCCATCTCAGACACATGGAGTGATGCTGATACAAATAGTTTTGTACTAGGTTTGTTTATTTCTGGGAAGAATTTTACTCAGATAAAACGATTCATCGAGAACAAAGGGATGGGGGAAATACTTTCATTTTACTATGGAAAGTTTTACAAAACTGATGGATATCTTAGATGGTCGAAGTGCAGGAAGAAAAAAGGGAGAAAATGTATGATAGGACATAACCTTTTTGCCGGACCGAGGCAACATGAACTATTGTCTCGCTTGATTCTTCATGTCTCTGAAGAATCTCAAAATGCTCTGTCACAGGTATTCAACTATGTCGTCTCATCTCCATCTCCTCTAATGCATTTTATTTATGAGCTCTGAGCGATGCTTAGATTGTTTCTCCTAGGCAATTCGATGTTGCAAACTGAAAGCTTCACTAGTTTATCGAACATCTTATTTCTTTAATTTTACATGCTTTGTGCATTTGATAGTTACAATGTAATTACAATGGAGTAACCGAGCGAATTAACATTTTACCGCAACATACCATAATTATTTGAAGTTCTATTTCCATACCAGTACCCTTTTTCTTTAAATCACTCCAGTTATATATATCATTTGTTTCAGTCCTCACTTCGCTTATATTTATACACAGATTTCAAAGTCATTTATGGAGGGCAGAACTTCTCTAGAAGATTACATATCTTCTTTGAAGTCTACTGTTGGACTTGGCGTTCTTGTGGAAGCAGTAGGTATTGGTAAGGAGAAGGGAGACCTTACTAGGCTTGCCATGGAACCTGGGAAGGACATTCAGGTGTTTCCAGCACCAACTTGCAAAGCTTTGTCTTCTCTTGGACCTAGTGAGATAATTCAATATTTGACAGGATTTCGGCTGAGCAAAACCAAAAGTAATGATCTCTTCTGGGAAGCTGTTTGGCCCCGCTTGCTGGCAAGAGGTTGGCACTCTGAGCAACCAAAGTATC
>Ga0228710_1006487_pt1 | contig 17687 bp, 8 predicted proteins | sample MedpolnodulmetaG_FD_177995 | JGI IMG/M metagenome (GOLD analysis project Ga0228710, IMG submission 177995) | Root nodule microbial communities from Medicago polymorpha collected in Santa Monica, California, United States - pink nodules | ecosystem: Host-associated > Plants > Roots > Nodule...
CCCCCCCGTATGGTGGCACCCTGCTTGGACCCCTCACCCCCCCATAAGCTCTCGATGCCGGTGAAAAAGAGAGCCGGCGCAGCTGCCCACGGTGGACCCGGTGGGAGTCGCAATTCTCACGACCACTCCCTCTCATTGTTTATAACTTAAAATTTTACTTTATTTTCGAATACAATAAGTTAAAGATTAATTTGCATGGACTGAAAGCTAAATTATTACAGAAATATATTTTTATTTTTTTTAAGTACAAATTTAATTTTGCAAGGACTAAAAGTTAAATAATGAATTAAAAATAAAATTTGAAATCTCTCTTATTAATATAAGAAGGGAAGATGTTGTGGAAAACTTATTTTTGCCCATCAATGGTTGGCTGCCACATCTCACTATTAAGGGTAAATTGTGTCTTAAATTTACTTTTTCTAAGTAAATGATGTCATTTAAGTACAAAAAGGTTTTAGTTTAGGTTGTTTACTCTTTAAAAAAGCATTTACATTACATGTCAACTAAAGTGGACAGATTACGGTTGGAAGGGAAATGAAAAAAAGTCTCTTTTGCAACAAAAGTCTACAAATCACACACTACAATCAATCAAATACCTCACTCTTACTGTATTTTCCAATGTCAATTCAAATTCGAATTTTGTTTCCCCCCTCTTCACTTATTTCAAATCCTATATTTCTATAAGATACTCTATTTCTACATAAAATGTGTTCACTCACTTCTTCTCCCACTTTTCATTATTTAGTTTTTGCCTCCTCTCAACTTCTTTTCTTCAATATATCTACTTCATTATTTAGTTTTTACAAGAATGTTGAATGATCTTCTCTAACAAACTATAAAACAAGAAGAAAAGCACGGGTAAGTAAATGATTTTACATTTTTTTTTCTTTCATTTCTATTGGATTTTAGCAATATTTGTGTTTTGAAAATATATAACTAATTTGTCAAACAATATTTTTTTTTTAGGAAAATTGAACAATGTTATTGTCTCAAGAACAAACATCAAATAAATATATGGGTAAATAAATGATAAAAGAAACTAAAAAAGTACTATTGTTTCTATGTGGTCAAAAATGTATTTTTCATTTCTATAAGTTTGTAACAAGTACGGTTAATAAATCTATACATGAAATGAAGAAAAAGTTTAGTTATGGTTGTGGCACATCCAAAGGTAATCCTTAATGGATGGAAAACTAAGTTAAAAAAGTGATAAATTTTAAAGGTGACCAACTCCTTTTGAAAATCAGATGAGATGGTGGGTAATATGCATTTTTTTTTTTTAAATAAGTCACCTGGTTGTGGTTGAAAGTTTGTGTTAGTGGTACATGGTGGTGATGAAAAAACAAAAACTGACTAAGGAGGTTAGTTTTTTTTAAGAGAAAAAGCGTGGTCATAAAGAATTTAAAGGAACTCAGCAATTACTGTTATAAAGAAAATAAATATATAAGAAAAGAATAATTTCTTTAAGAAGAAAAAAAAGTGTGTGTGGGAAATGGTACTAACTTAGTTTGGTTAAAACATTTATTGATTATTATTAAATAATAATAGATAAAAAAATCTATTTTTTTTAGGTAAATAGATAAAAATAAAATAAAAAACTATGTACAGTTGATGTGTTGTGAGTTATGACGGTGTGAACAATTGATGAATAGATGATGAAAAAGATTATTAATATATATTAAATAATAGAAAAAAAAGTGATGTAGCCTAAAAGATGAAAAAGATTATTAATATATATTAAATAATAGAAAAAAAGTGATGTAGCCTAAAAGATGTCAAAGGTATTTTTATAAAGTGTGGTTGAAAAATTCTGATATAAATTAAAATCAAATCTTCAAAGTGTGGTTGAAAATTTTTTGATCTTTTTTTTTTGACAAAAATAAACAATATTTATTCATTCAAATTGATAGAGTACATCGATACAATACAAATTCAAATTCGCTAAAAACAAAAAGGATGAATATGTGAACAAACTCACAACATCCATGTTAATAGCATAAAACGGCAAAGTACATATGTCTACAAATATGACTAATATGATTATATTCATGTCTTCGGAATTCTCATGTCTCCGGATCTGCAACGTTGACGACGTCAAAGTCATTGTCATTGATCGAATCTGCACTTGCTCAAGCTAATCTTTCAACCTGAATCAAATAAACACCACACTAAGACGGGAAATCAAAAACACACCTCTTAAAGACGGGAAACCAAAACAAACAGAGTCGTTCAGAGACGACGAAATCACAAAAAAAAAAAACGAAAGAAAAAAAAAAATATGTGAAATCACTTATTCAATTAAGATTAAGATAGAAGAAAAAACAATTCGGAGGGGTGACTTTTGGGTCAAAATTGACCTTAAATCACCCCTCAAAAAATAAGAAGAAGAAAAAGGCGGCTAGAGTTTGAGAATTTTGATTTTTTCTTTGACAAGGGTTGAAATCTCAAATTAAAATAAAATCTTTATGATTTAGATGCACAAACAAAGACAAATGATATAATTAAACAAAATAACATAAGAATAGTTTGTTTGTGATGTTTAATTTCAGATTTCAGTATTGTAGATTTAATAAAAAGAAAGTTAGATGTTTAAATAAAATCAGAAAACTATCAATTTAAAGTAGAAATATGAGAATGCTGAGTTATTGTACCAATAAAATAGAGATGGAGGAGGACTTACCAAGAAAAAGAAAGATAATACTCCGGTGCGGTGGCTGCCGGTGGTGGTGCGGTGGTTACCGGCGGTGGTTCAGTGGTTTCCGACGGTGGTTTGTGAAACCATGATTTTTCTTTGGGGTTTTTGTTAATCAGCTGATCAAGAGTGCATATTCAATTTTTGTCTTCACAAAGCAACGTCGAAGTTGCCGGAAAAGGTCTCTAAAGCCGGCAGTCTGAAAAAATTAAATTGATAGATCAGAAAAATAAAAAAGTGTGTCTTATAAAGGAGAAAGTGATTAATTTAGTGGTGGTGGTGGTGCATCCAAAGTTGTCAATGGTAGCCGGAAATGTGATTTATAAAAATAAGAAATCATCAAGTTATTTCCTTTTGAAAATTTAATTTGATAGAAAGATAGAGGATGATGAATAATATATAATTTTTGTTAAGTAAAGGTCACCGGAAAGATGTAGATCTGGTCGGAAGATGGCCGGTGTTGGTGGTTTATGGTGGAGATGAAGAAAAAACGGCGGTTTTCAAACAAGAGAGAGAGTGAACGGAAATAGCTACAGAGAGAGTCAAAGATGTTGAAATGAATAGGTTTTGTTAAAATAATTTATTAAATATAGCAATAAATAAAAAGTTAATATGTCATTGATGTGGAATTGTAAAAGGACGTGTGAGGCACTACCATAGAAAGAAAAAAAAAAGGACGTGTGAGGATTTAAGTTTTTTTTTAATAATAAATGTGAGGATTTAAGTGAAATGTCATGGTGAAAAAAATATTTTTTTATTAATTGAGTTATTTAACTATTCAAAGATCAAATTGATCGATGTGTACAAATTAAAGGACCAACGAACCCATTCCTTAATCCTTTAGAAATACATTTTTGCAAAATGTCTATTAAATTAAATTAGTGGTTTAACCCTGAAGCAAAACTTGTTTTCATTCTTCTTCCTTGTCTTACTCAACAACATATCTAGAAACAATAATTCCCTCTATGTTACATCTATGACTATGTATGTATATACTCACAAGAATGCAGCTATCTATACATAATGAGTTTTATCTAGTTCCTAAAATCCTCCTATAGAATGTTAAACATTAATTACTATTATATTTTCTTTTTTCTTTACAAAAAACAAGCACAAGAATCATGCTACCTATGAGATCAAGGTCTATGCTTCTCCTTCTTCACTGAGAGAAGTGGTTGAATTTGCAAGTGTCTTTTGAATGCCTCATTGAAAAGAATACGAGCATGGAAGGCTTTAATAATTGGTAGCCATGCCAAAATAGCTTCATGTACGCCGTATTACATATCTGGATTGCACCAGACTAATGTTTCCATTATATTCCTAATACCCCATATAATCATCATCACCTGTCACTGTAACCTCCACCTCACGTGAGCAAATATCCAACAAGATAGCTCCCACCAATGGTAATACAACTGAATGAAGACCAGCCTCTAGCCAACACTGCAAACTCACTTGGCACTAGAAAAAGAAGTGCCATTCATCCTACATTGTATTATTACACAATTCACAGGGCAAGGTATATGGCATTTGGGCAGTTTTACACAAGTTGGTAAACAACCCCCGCAAATCCTCCAAATCAGATTACATACCTTGGGAGGTACTTTAGCACGCCAAATGCTACCCAAGCACCTTCAAACATAGAACTTATCAACTCCCTTCAAGTTTCTCATCATAAAACTGTACCCTAATTGAACCGAATAAATACCACTCCTCTCGTCGGTCTACATTAAAGTATCCACTTCAACATTAGGATTAAGCGAAACCGAGAGGATATTTTGAGCGACATGAGGAGAGAACAAATTTTGTATCTTTACCACATCTCACCTCCTTTCTCAAGACACCATAAGATCACTTACAACCATATCATAAACTCCATGAGGTTGTGGTGCTTGCATCCAAGCTAAGCCCTCCACCTGTAGCCAAGGATCTTTCATCACTCTTATCTTAGACCCATCTCTGATTCTCCATCTACAACCGTGAACATGAATATGACAAGATGACCAAATACTATGTCATGAGTAACTATGATTATGATCGAGATTAGACACAAGAAAGGCCAGGTGAGGAAAATACATTGCTTTAAGTAACCTGGCCACAAGACTATCCAGATTATTCATGATGTTTCACCATTGCTTAGCTAACATGGCAGAATTGAACGCCTTCAGATCCCTAAATCCCATTCCTCCTCTAGATTTGGAACAAGTTATTCTCTCTTGAGCACTGAAAAGCTTTGTAACCATCACCAAAAAAAATCAACATTCTCTTTTAACAAGTTATTGGTTATAAAATGCACATTAAAAAAAATCACCACAAACATCATATTATTCAATTGTTAACATAATCCAAAATCTTATCAAAAGAAACACAAACATCTCTAGAAACAACAATACATCTAACAATCGGTCTCCACATCCCCATCCTATTCTTCCGACCTCTCGTCGACCTCACTAGCTCTTCTATGAATGAACATATAAATAAGTTGACCTCATCAAATAAACTAAACGCTAGATTAATCATTGTTTCCATACCCAAAAAAATATACACCATTAGAGAAGATAAGACTCTCTAAAGCAACTCTCTCAAAATTACAAAGATCTCTTCTCCACCTAAGATCCCTCACCCACTCAAATCCCTCTCTCAAAATCATATATATTACTTTAGCTTCTTTTTGGATAGAAATCTAAACCAACCTAGGGAAACAAATCCTCAAAGAAATATCTTTTAACTAGGGATCATTCCGAAAATCTGTAGACTGACCATCTCTAACCTTTATGGAGGTACTATTAGAGAACCAATCAATAGACTCTGGCTAACCCATACCTAATAAGGAGATCTCCTTCGACTAGTTTGGTACACGACCTTTTTGGTTATAATATTATGTATACTCTCTTATTCTCAAGGGAAGGAGGACCTGATAATCAGGCATTCATCCACGAGGTATGTATCTAGCCTAATCCAGAATTGTTTCAAATCGAGCTCAGTAACCACTTGAGTTCAATCACTTGGTTTAATAAGGGACTATTTTTATTCTATATAAAAAAAGCATGTACTTTAAAATGCATTTCCTACCTTATAAGGGACTACTTTTTTAGTCCTAAAGAAACTAGAAATATCTTCTTTTTGTAAAGAGTTGTAAAAATAGAGATTAAAATTGGATATAGTTTATGTAAGAACTGGAATGGTCGCTATTTTATTTGAAATAAACATATTTAATCTTATATTGTTATGTGAATATGGAGGTTTTTCATAATAGACATGTAAACTCCTTGAACATGTCAATTGCTAAATTCCGTGTTAGGTGTATGGATTAGTTCTATGCTTGTAATGTAGTATGACAATGGAGCAGGAAATTTCAAGTTTTCTATTAGGTATTGATTGGTTCTGTTTTTCTGAGGCACACTTATGTGGTGAAAACAAACATAAAGTGTGTTGGGATGATTTGTTTGGCAATAGTCAATAGACATTAGGTTTTTCATTTTTTTTTTTTGAGGAAACTCATTAACAAGTTATAGCCAAATAATAAGGCAATATAAGAAGGCACGTAAACCTACTCAACCTTGTTATGTACATCAAATCAACAATATTTAAGAAAGCATATAATCCTAAATGGTATACCTCTAAAATTAAAGACATAGTGACATACTCACTCTAATAAAGATCACAAACTAAACATTTATGAATTTACAAAGTACAATTCAATCTCTTTATTTACATTGAGTATTACAATGGTTCTGTTTTGGCCTTGTAAAGAGAAGAGGGGTGTGATACATGTTTTCTGATTAAACTGGTTACTGTTTAAATTGATTCTTTGTTTATGTGTACAGTGCTTAATACAGAGAACATTTGGGTTAGGAAGCTTGCATGGCAACTATGCAAAAAGTTCTAGCTGTTGGGAAAGAAAATTTGGTACATGACATTCTAGCTAAAAGAGCACATCAATGTTGAAAACTTTCTTTTTTAGTAGTGATTTTTAAATTTTATATGGCAATGTTGATGTTTTAAGTTACAGTTAGTCGACTTAAGTATTTCAAAGTGATACAGCTAGAAATGTGGAATGAATTTATGATTATGTTATTTATATTCCTTTGATATGTTGATCATACATAGCTATTCCACTCCACATGCGTATAAACAAATCCAAGTATTTTTGCTACAAAGATTTGTTGGACCATTGATTGGTGTGAAGTTGGAAGGAAATTGGAAGATTAAACAGCAAGTAATAAAGTCTTTGAGATAGTGTGATGTGAATTGAAAAAACAAAGAGTATGGATCCCACATAAAATAGAACACAAAACATTAGAAATGTTTAAATTGCAGTATTTAATTTTAAATACTTGATAATGATAAAAATAATAGTCATTATTATTTTTAATCATGGATAGCACTTCTCATGAATTTAGCTTATGTTAGTTACGATAAGAATAATAATTTAACTGAATTTTCTATCTTTCCTTCATTCATATTCAATGAGTTTGTTTCTTTTACTTTTGTGGATTTGTTTCTTTTTTATCTTATCCACAAGTGTTGTTGAACTGGTTAGTGGTTAAGTTTCCTTTTGATCTTATCCTTTAGGGTAACTGCTGCCACAATTTTAGCTAAAACAGTTACAAAATCTTTATATAAACAGAGGACTCCACTCGCTTCAAAAATTACACCAAAGAGTTCTATTGATTTGTCGAAAACTCTTTATCTCTTCTCCCTCCAGCTTGTGTTAACGAGTTATTCTTCTCCTCATCTCCTTTTTCTGTCCCTTCGGAATTAAGAGTGTTCTTAAGACCATAGTCCTTTTTCGGTTATAATGTCCCTTCGGAATAAAGAATGGTCTTAAGAGCATAGTCCCTTCGATAATTTATGTCCTTCGGAATAATGAATACTTTTAAGATCATAGTCCCTTTTGAAATAATAATGTCACATCCGAATTAAGAATGATCTTAACAGTATATAAATATTCTTTCGATATTTCTCTACTTTTGGAGAAGTTAAAAAGTTATAATGGTGGTATCACCATATTGAGTGGTTGTAGTGTCATATTGATGTTTTGGAGAACTTAAAGATTGGGATGGTGGTAACACCATATTTGAGTGATCTTAGCACCATATTAGAGTGGTCACAGTACCATATTAAAGTGGTTTCAATATTAAAGAGTGATCTTAGTATCATATTGGAGTGTAAATCTCGAATGGTTTTCTATAGTGCATTAGTTAACCGCACAGTTGTAGGTGGACTTGTTTTATCCTGGAGGCGGCGTGATTGATAGTCTGCCTTGCACAATTTTGAGTTGTGCCACATAACGTCTTAAAGAGAGCGACCTAGTCGTGACTCAATCTAGTAACAACTTCAGTAGATATTCTTTTTTAAAATAGAACTTGGAAATCCAAATACAACAGTTTGGAGATCCAAAAACATCAATTTTAAGACGTTTCATTCTGCCATATCTACCGAAGAAATTAGTAACTCGAATTTTATTGTCCCAAAATACAAGAAGGATAAAAAGGCTATATAAACACATCTCTATAGTGAACACGATTGAGTGCTTGTTGTTATAACAACACTAAGAAATTCACATATGCGACTTTGAATCTGTTTGAAATTTATTTTCAAAAAACAAAACTGTATTGTGAATAAGTAACTATAACTGCCAACAGAATGAGAACCCCAAAATGGTCTTAAATGAAAATCAGCAGCCACCATCAAGAAATGACATTAGTTCTCGATTTTTTTAATACAGTTGTGAGAAACCAGATCATATGTCCCGCAAGTATATGAACAAGTAAATTGTTGATCCACAATGTAACTTGACTAAAAAGAAATTCACTGATATGACTAGTTAGAAATATAGTTGGTGAATTAAGACATTAATGGATAAACATTAGCGCCTCGTGCCATATTTGCTATGAGTATGCTATGTTCAAAAACATATGCTACTGCTGAGAATAAGAAAGTGTTGTTAGAATCTTCTTACACCACTAAAGTAGTTCGCATTGGAGATATAAAGTTGCAATTCATGTTCGAAAAGGAAATTTCTCTCTAAGACGTGATGCATGCTCCAAAAATAAGAAAGAATCCGAATTTAGGATTTCTAATGAATAAGACTGAGTTGACTCAGACTTAAAGAGAGACTTGTGCACCATGCATTCTTAACTATCCCAAATCTGTTCGAAAAATTAAATATAGTTCGTTCAAACACTTTTCCGTCCAAAAGCACAAAAAAATTTTAGTAGTGCTTGTGGGAAAAGATCACGCCTTTGATGTTGTATTCAAAATTAAATTCTCTTTCTATTTTATAAGTTGTGTGATTTTAATATTTGACATGTCAAAATTTATCATGTGAACAAGCGTTTAATTTTAAACTTGAGTAACTTGGACTTAATAACAAAGTTATATATGACTAGAATATTTTATTTTTTGCAGTCAAGATAAATGAACCAAAAGTTCATATAAATTAGTGTTTTGAGAATTTGAACCTCTAAACTTAATAAATTATGATATGTGCAAACTTGATGGCACATAAACTAGAACTGATAAAAATATATTTTATCATATTTATTGATAACTGTAAATTTTGAAAAATAAAATTGATATGCTTGATATGTTCAAAATTTATAACAAAAATTGAAAGTTATGTTGAATAGTGTATCCAAGTCTAAGAACAAATTTTCTACTTATGAAGTTTTGAAGAAAAGACAATCAACCTTGTCTTATTTTTTTAGTTTGGGATTGTCTGGACTTTGTTTGGATTCTGGACCCCAAGAGAGTTGAACTCACTAGTACAACCTATGAATGTGTACTCATTGAATAAGCTATAAATAGAGAAGCATACAAGTTTTATGACCTAAATGCTAAAGTGATCATAGAATCAAATGATGTCGATTTTTATGTAAATAAATACCCCTTTAAATAAGAATAGTGGGGGCGCGAGTGAGAACACGACAATACTGGGGGCAAAATAATTTCCTTTTAAAAATTAAGAACTAGTGGGGCACTATATCTGATCACATTCCAGTAATCATGAATAGTTACGAAAAACATGTATGAGATGTTATAGAACCTCAAAGAGGTAAGAAATCGAGAATTGTTAAAGAGTATGGACCTGATTATATGGATTATACATTGAAAGAAGATCCATTAAGCCTTAAAGAAGCTATATCCTCATTAGATGCTGAATTATGGCAAGAAGCAATAAACGATGAAATGGATTCTCTAGAGTCTAACGAAACATGACACTTAGTTGACTTGCCTCCTAGTTACAAAACAATCAGTTGTATTCGGATTTTGGAAAAGGAAAAATAGGACCTGATGGTTCGGTTGATGAATACAAGGCTCACGTTGTAGTCAAAGGTTTTAGAAAAATGAATGTGAAAGATGCCCTTTAGCTGCGGTTCATAGCTCGATAGTACTCCAAATGAATGTGAAAGATGCCCTTTAAATGGTGAACTAGAAGAAGAATTCTATATGGAACAACCTGAAGGTTTTTTTATTCATGGACAAGAAAACAAGGTCAGTAAGTTGGATAAATCTTTGTATGGTCTAAAATAAACTCCTAAGCAATGGCATGGAAAATCTGACAACCTAAAGATTTCGAATGAGCACAAATTGAATGAAAGTGACAAATATATTCGCTACAAATATGGAAATAACATTTGCACGATCATATGTCTCTATGTAGACGACTTGCTCATATTTGGTTCAAAGATTCATGCTATAAATCATGTGAAATCATTGTTTGTAACGCCCACACTAAACGTATCTAGAAAGTTTAGCATGCGCATTATCTTTAGTACTTGATACATTAAAATTTACAACATAAAAACTTCGAATGAATATTATACACAAAAATACGCGTTCGTACATAGAGTAGTACAACAATATCTATCCAAAACATAGTAAAACAATCTTAAATCCATAAGAACGTCTTGCAACGGGTACGAACGAGTCCTTGCTGAATATCCATTCGGCCACAAACTTGCCACATCCTGCTAACCAACCTGCTGATCTGAAACAAATAAGGATTGGGATGAGACATAATGTCTCAGTGAGTTCTACCTAATCCAAGGCTATAGGTAACCTCGGGGGAACCTAGGGTCACCGCATGTCTACAATATAACCTGCCGGTTGATTATACGTGTGTGGATCATGCTTACCTAGACGCTCGTGCATACTAGATCCATCATAGGTTCTTCGTGTCATAGACTACAAGTCTTGTCTTATACTCTACATGTCATGGCTATCAAGGTAACCTAAAACCGCTATGTCATGATATGATAAACACATCAAAGCATAATCATAAGTCATTCATGACATGTTCCTGAGTTGGACGATCGGGGAGATACTAAGATCGTCGACAATGTTCTTCATAATCTTATCTTGATGTGTAAGCATATACTTACTTTCTAGCATAACATATTCGCATCATATCATGTTCATAGTCATTTATTATGTTAGAAGTTAGCGTGTAACAAACAACATTATCTTGGTTCATTTTACGAAGTGTATCGGGTGGAGTAACCCCGAGTACATTCCCTTACTTGACCGATGAAAACCTAGCTAAGGTACATTGGACTCCCTCAGTGTCGTGCGGACCTACCTTGCGAAGCGTATCCCGTCCCCCTTGCGTGAACCTCTCGTATCCCCCTGGCGTGGATAACGGAAAGACACGACACCTACATCTTGCTTATAGTCTTAATCATACATGATAACTTATCTTAGTACTTGCTTGCTTATTTACCACGGGTCCGTGGTCTACCCGATTAGCGGTAAAATGCTTACGTAGACATTCTTGTTCATATGTGAAGAGATTATACTTATCAATTCAAGACTTAGCATACTAGGGCTTTGCTAACATTCTAGTTCTCGAGGATCTATGTCGAGGCTCTATGCTTTTCCCCATTCTTAGTTTATCGCTACCTGAATAAACATGCTTAAACTTTCTTGTGCCATTCTTGATGTATATGTTAATATTGTCCATAATTTTTGATTCAAGAATCGTTCGATGTAATGTGCATTGATTCGATGATGTTTAGGGGTTTTAACATTGAAAAACATTGCGAGAAAAGTGTCGGACGACACTACAGGCCCCCATACGAGTCCATAAGCTAATTGGAAAATTGGGAAGTCAGACCCAATTCGCCAATGGCGAGTTTCATCTGGGAAAATTTCGCTATTAGCGAAATATTTCGCTAATAGCGAGTTTCCTCGGGTTTGTAGTGCAAATTTTGCATTTTTGACCCCAAACTCATCCAATTCAATCCTGTAATGCATCATATACATCCAGCAACTTGTATAAACATTAGAAATCATCTTGCATGGCACTTTTAACATAAACATAACAAGAATTGGCATTTGGGTTCTTAAATCATATCACTCTAATCTTAGCATAATTTCATATTTTATTACTAGGAAGACACAAACCCAAAGGTGGTAAGCTAATCTAAGAACTCACCTTAACATGATTCTTGTAATTGCTTCAAGATCCAAGCTTCCTAAATCAAACCCTAGCTCTTGCTCAACACATTTTAAAGCTTCAATGCAACACCAATCCAATTATAGTTGCTTTCTTGCTTGCTAAATCACCATGATTCATGCTTGATCATCAATTACATAAATCTTGGAAAGATTGGTGGATTAGAGAAGGGAGATGGCGACATTGTAGAGAGAAGGAGGAGAGAATTTCTTAATCACAAACCTAGAGAGAGAAAGAGCATGACTAAATGAAATGTTTGTGACCTCCAACACTTATATACTCTTCATGTTCTATTACCAAAATGCCCTTGGTCATAGACGTTCTTGACTTGATACGGTTAACTGAACCTGCGTGTAAACTACTGACACTGCATTACAGACGTTCTCCATTGTAAATGAATTCAATGAACACTTAAACTCTGACACGTTCGACTGGTAATATTCCATTAACTGACGAGTGGGATATTACATTGTTTATCAACAACATTGATAAGCAAGACCTACACGAAGTTGAAGTAATTATTGGCTTAAAGATTGCTAGATTTGAAAACGAGAACTTTTTTTATGAATCTCACAATGTTGAGAAAATCTTAAGGAAATATAATTATTTGACTGTAAACTTGCAAGCATACCTTATGATCCAAATGTAACTCTTCAAGAGCACTTGTGATAGAGTAAGACAAATAGAAAATCCTACAGACGTTTGTGATGAAAATGAATATTCGGGCCTAAGGTCATACCAACGTGGAAACCATAAGAATAGGGAGTCATGTTGGTGAAACACTTCTTTTATTGCTAGATAGAGATTAATTGATAAAAAAAAGAGAATATCTCATCCTTAAGCTTACAATTTTAAGGAAAAAGAAAGGAATACAATTTGAAATATTCGTTGTAATGATGAACTACAATTATTCCAAGGTCTTTTTATCATTGCATATTTTGAAAACAATTTCTATCATTTCCAACCATTAATTTTATAAAATCCAAAAAAAACTTTTTATTTGTATACTTAGGAGAAAAAGAAAGGTAGCATTGAGATTCACCGGTCTACGTGGGATCAATATTTTTTATTACGATGATAAAACATTGATCTTGCGGTCTTATCAACAGACACATTAGTGGACTGTCTTTCCGCTTATATAAATAAATTTACCGAGAAAAAATGATGAAGTAAATTGGTTTTGAATGCGATAAAGTAAATTGGTAATTACTTATAAAAGACATGAAGTAAATTGGTGATTACTTATCAAAAAAAAAAGTTGGTGATTTACTAGTGCTCTATATAGAAAATTGAATAATTTATTCCAATTAAAGTTTCGAAAAGTAAGACTAGACTTGAAAATATTCTTTGATGACCTGGCCAGCTATTTCCAATCCTGCTAGGGAGTTTATCGGTTAGGGTCTCGTTTAATAATAATTCTGGGCACTCGTATCGTTATACACTAAATAATTAATTGCTATTTAATTGTTTTTATGTACATCCATCCACTACAAATTTGTTATGCTGACCCCTTTTTTTACTCCTTTACTATGTAAAATTCCCGCGCATACGGACTTTTGTAAATATTAATACTTGGCGATAATGCAATACACTCTTTAAGCCGACCATCAACATTTATTTGCACTTCTTGATCATTGAAAAGAGTCTTCATTGCCCTAGGTCTTGGTTTGGTCAACAAGTCTTAAATCTTTGAAGTGTTTACTACCTTTTTGTACCATTCGTTTATATTCCTCTTGCAATATCTATTTATTAAAACATGCATTTTATTTTCAAATATTATGTATTCCAACACTCATATCTTGATTATTCCTTGTTTACTTTGAGTCTTCATGAAAAAGCCTTATGCCATCATCAGGCGCTTTAAGTTCTACCTTAGTACATGTTTTCATCTTAAAGACCTTGGTATATTGAAATTTGTATATATATATAAAAAGAAACTAATCAGGAAAGCAAATTTGGATCAGTTACTTCTGGTTTCATAAAGCTGTAGGTAAAACTACTTTCTGTTCCTAATAAGCTCTGTACCCACAGCTAGAATCCGTAGGAAAAACATATCAGTTTTCACTAAGGTCAGTACCTACGGCCGAAATCCGTAGGAAAACCAAAATGTTTTGTTCCATGTCCAAAATTCTGTCGCTGTAGAATATACTTCGGAACAGATCCATAGGTATAGCATAGCTATTGACCACGAAAATAACAAGGCATAGGTTTTTCGTGACATACCTACGAACATTTACCGTAGGTATAGCATAACAAGTCTTAAATCTTTGATGTGTTTACTACCTTTTTGCACCATTCCTTATAATTTCTTTTGCAATATCTATTTATTAAAAATAAAAATGAAATCTAGTAAAATGAAAATAAAACATTAATTTATTAAAGAAAACAATACTAAAAATATACTAAAATATTAAGTTTTCAGACGTCTTCTTGAAAATGCTTCCGATATGGTTTTTCAGCTTCGTAACCGAACATGGCTGCAAGCTACACAGGTCGCTTTATGGCTTAAAACAAGATCCACGTCGCTGGTTTTCCAATCTCTCTACTGCCCTCAAATCTTATGTATTCTAACAATCATTTTTTTGTTTATTCCTTGTTTACTTTAAACCAAGAAGACAACTAACTTGTGGTTCTTGTATATGTTGATGAATGATGATTCAATTATTGCTTGTAATAAGCCTTCTGCGATCATCAGAAGCTTTAAGTTCCACCTTAGCACATGTTTTCATATGAAAGACCTTGGTAATTGGTATATTGAAATTATTTTTAGGTATTGAAGTCGCAAGAAATCCAACTGGAATTTATTTGTCGGGGTAAATACCGATCAATATCAACATTTGGTTGTTAATATATATATGTTTCACTCGGCATGGAGTATCATATAGTGTCCACCTATGAAGCACGGATACAGACATCGTCTCAATTCATGCATCAACCACATACAAATTCATATTAATTGGGAAGTTGCACCAAGATTAGTTCGGTTATTGAAAGGTAATCCATGACAAGCAATATTTTTAGTCAAAAAATGTGACTTACAAATTCATTGTTGGTGCACTTATATTGGGCTTGATGTCCTTTAGTCAGACGATTAGTCATTGGCTAGCTAGCACAACTTGGTAATTCTATTTCCTTGAAAATAAAGAAACAACACAATGTCTCCGGTCTTCATCTTCGACTGAAGATGAGTATATATAGGGCAGTAGTAACTAGTCACCACTACATGCGAGTTAAAGTGGTTAAAAGGGATCCTCTCCAGCCTGGGGCTGTTCATGACAAACCCATGATCATTCATTTAGACATTAATTAAAACCTGGTGTTCCATGAAAGCAACAAACACATTGAAGTAGACTGCCATTTCATGCGAAATGAAGTTCTCAAAGACAATATTATCTATGTCTCTATTACTACTCAACCTGCAGATATATTGACAAAAGCATTAGGAAAATTCCATATTAACTCATTTTTGGCAAGTTGAGCATTCGAGATCTTTATTCTCCCACTTGAGGGCAAGGATAGCGGTTGGACCTTTTCCTATCCGCAAAAAATACCAATGATGGGTAGGATAAAACCCCACACTATAGGTGTGGAAACGAACACAAGTAATTACTCATAATATTAAAAAAATATGTATTGGTTACAATTTTTTTTTTTATATATATATATATATGGTTACCATATTTTAGGAAAAGGTCTTTGTCGAGGTGAAGGTCATGTCTTGGCAATGGAGTCCAAATAGATACGAGGTGGAGTTTAATTACTCTTAATCCAAATAGAGTGAATATTGATACGTTCAATACTATGAATACTCTCTTGCAAATAATATGATTACCATATTATTTTTTTCATTTGACTATATTAATAATTGGAATATCAAAGGCACAACTTTAGGAGTATGGCATGTGTTTATAAACACTCTCTTTCTAATACTCACTCTCTTACTCTCTTGTTGGATGAAACTCATGTTCCTCTCACATTTTTAGGAAGAGATGTGATGACCTAAAAATAATATTAACGTATCAATAGCATTTGTCTATATATACAATGACGTGATGACCTAAAAATAATATTAACGTATCAATATTTTACACACATGCCCATGAGAATTTGTGGCAGGCCTGTACCTGTTCTATTATTCTAAAAATTGTAAATCCAATCTTTCTTTTAAAACAAATATAAATTACAAAAAAGGGTAAATAATATATACTCATCCACGAAACTTGAAGGAAAAAAATGCAATAGTTGAAATAATCAAAGAATAAGAAGAATTGAAGAAGAAAAACCATCTAGCATTTCTCTATATACCTATGTTGATTGCTAATTAATCTTAACAAACCTAAGAAATAGGAGGTAAAGTAAGGTTTGAGATAAAGAAGCCAACTTTATTAGCGTGGATAAACAATAAAATGCAAAGGATCAACGTCAATACACCTGATGGCATACAAAAGTTTTAGATAAACTAAACATTAAGGAACAGATCTCACAAAACCATATTCTTCAATCGGAATTAAGAGATAATAAATCATAAATACAAGACGGTGCATCAACAAACAACTGGGGGTTAGCTTCTAAGGGGCTGTCTTTGCTAATTCCGATCGGAATCTTGGTAATCTTGGTATATATATAAATTTGACTTAGATTCATAATAAATCATAAAATTAACTAGGAAAATTAAAATTGCATCATGTTCTTGTTGAATATCTATTCTTTTAGATAGAGTCTGCAAATTCAAAAATCAAATAATCACGCAAACCTTAAAACTAGCTTTAAATCATAACAGAACAAGAAAAAACTTCAAAGTTCATCAGAGCCATAATAAATACACAGTACTCCCATCTTGCTCATCAGTCAACGAACATCAAAGGGACCAAAAGGATCAAGTTGTTTGCATAGTTCAAAATAAGTCAAATAAAGAACTCTATTCTTGGCACCTATTTGATGATTGCAAAAATACTTCAATTGTTCAAGCTTGCAACTACCAACCATTTGTCCCAGCAACAAAAACAGCCGGTTGATATTCTTTTTCTTCTCAGCAATTACCGGCTTAACACTATTTTCTTGATTGCAATGCAAACATTTTGGCAATTTTGGATTCATCAAAATCTCGGGTGCCCTATCATGCATGGTGTTCATGTTTGTAACCAAATATTGAGAGATTTCATTGAATTTCGCCAACAAATCAAAAGACATTTGGAACTTTGTTTTGCAACTCTTGCATTGAACATCGCCAGTGATGTTAAAGATTCCGTTTTGTAAGAGATGATTGAGGTTGTGGGTTTTTGCTCGGCAATCAGTTGCCCATATGAAAGGGATGGGGATCTGTCCACTATGAGGAAGTCCTCGGCGGCGAGCACGAACGGATGGATTGTTAGCGGCGATATCTTGAGGTGGAGAAGAATTCGATGTCTCGGGGATAAACATGTTGAGGCAAAATCCCAAATTAATTTTAAAGATAATAAACTTTAATGATTAAGGATTAAATGGACTTTGATTAATTCTTTGGTATTTAACTTGTGCTCTTGAGTGTTTTAC
>Ga0228710_1006488_pt1 | contig 17685 bp, 10 predicted proteins | sample MedpolnodulmetaG_FD_177995 | JGI IMG/M metagenome (GOLD analysis project Ga0228710, IMG submission 177995) | Root nodule microbial communities from Medicago polymorpha collected in Santa Monica, California, United States - pink nodules | ecosystem: Host-associated > Plants > Roots > Nodule...
TGAATGGATGACAACCATGCCTGAAAATTTAAACATGGATTGGGTTGATAGCGTAAAGGTAGTTTGGCTACATGAACACAACTGTTTCTCAAATTAAATTTCTTGGGATTTCAAGTCTGAACTGTTCTCAAATTAAATTTTTTTTATGTGAAAAGGAATTAATTGATTTGTAATGGTTTGGTTCGGTTCGTAACAATTAATTACGGTTAACAACGGGTGAAACCATTGCAGGATATGATTGAATGTGAGCAGTTCTACATGTTCCCTCTTTTAATTTAAATAAATCTGAACCACTTATTTAATCTATTGGTGTTTTTCTCGTGGTTCACCAGTGAGGGACCTAATTGGACCCTCACCCTAGAATCCACCCAACATACTATACCTTAAAAAAAAATCGTTGTGCACAATTATTTTAACGATTTTCTTTTTATTATTTTTATTTAAGTAATGTGCAAAACAATATTCAAATGCTTAATTTTTACACTGATTTAAATGCTATTCTTATTAAGATATATATGCATAAGTATAATACTGCAATTTTTTGAAACAGACCAAAATAATGATTGGAACATTCAAAATCAATAAATATTAATAATGATAATTTATGGTTTTTGTCAACAAAAAAAAACAGGTTTAAAGTTTCCTCGGTAGTTAACTGCCGAAGTTTTCCTCGGTAGTTTACTGCCGAAGTTTTTCTCGATAGTTTACTGCAGCCGGTTCCATAATTCAGCAGTTAACTGCTGATGGGTATTTTCATCTTTTACATATTTCTCAGCCAAACCAGATGTATCACCAACAATTTTCTACATCTATTACGGGCAATTTTCTACATCTATTACGGGGAGCTATGTGACATTAGTGTTTCTTGACATTAGAATTTAATTTTTCTGCGTGGAAGTGTGCATATGAGTAGACATATCAAATGGCTTCTGGTAGAGAGAATGGTGCACATGGGATGATGTGAGAGTAGCTAAGGCCTGAGGGAGGAATGAGGATTTGAGAAAAAAGTGAAGTAAATCCCATGTTAATCATTTAATTGCGGCTGAGAGGAGATGGACCCTACTTCAATATTGTTGTGTCATCTTTCTATGTGCTATTTGATGTAGAAAAAGGGAAAAAGAGATAAACAAAGAATATACCTTGGCACTTATTATGCCATACTTTTCACCTTCCCTTATTTTATTTTTGATGTGGTCATGTTCTATACTCTATCCATTGAGTACACCCTCCCTCTTATGTGGTCCATTATTGTTTTCTGTTGAACTCAAGTGTTTTATTTTTATAATTTTAGAAAATACATTTTGTAAGGTGAAAAAATCTATTTTATTATTAACTTTTTATCTCCTCTAAAACACCATTTTTTTACAAGTAAAAAAAAACTAAATTGCTATCTAGTGCAACCAATTGATTTGAATTCAACTAATTAATAAGCTCAACTATTGTAACAAAAAAAAAAACCAACCAAATATTAAACATTTGTTAGAACTTAAATTTGTTTTTTGACCAAGCTTTACAAGGTTATGTTGTTATCTTGTGAAAACGTTCATATGATATCATATTTTTAACCGACTCTCTTAATAGATATACGATGCTATTTTTATTAGAAATCCAAGAATCAACAAAAAAGTTGTTATCTTGTGAAGACATTTATATTATATCATGTCTTTAACCGACTCTCTTATTAGATTTACGAGACTATTTTTATTGAGAATCTAAAAATCAACAAAAAAGTTGTTATCTTGTAAAAACGTTTATATTATATAATATCTTTAACTGACTCTCTTATTAGATTTGTCGCTATTATATCGTAATTATCAAACATATCTTAAAAAAACAAAAACAAATTATGCATAAAAACAAAAAACAGGAGAAGACCAATTTTATAATTTGTATTCTTGTAACTTTTTGCTTTTTAAAACCGAAACTATAGGAAGTGGGTGTGTGTTAATCACCGCCATGCCACACACCGCATGATTAGATACCTAATCTCATCCGAATAACTAATAAGCCAGTTTCTCACAACCTCTAAATTCTTTTTTAAAATAATTTCAAAACACAACAAGCAAAACAAGTATCAATTCATGTGATTATAAAATTCAATACTTTACCTTATGACCTTTTTTTGTTACCTTATGACCCTTTTTTTAATCATACATGTCGCATGAGATGTCAGGTAGCATTTTTTTATACTTACTATGCTAGTAGTTTAACAAAATTGAACCTATCAAAATTCAAAACCTACAATAAAAAGTCAAATTTCAAGAATTAGTTGATAAATTGTAACACACCTTATGGATCTCATAACTCATAAATAAACCTTTGGCTTCATAAAACCACAGAATTTTGTTACTTAATAAATCTAATTAAACCTATCAAAATTTAAAACCTACAATGTGAAGTCAAATTTCCAGAATTATTTGATGAATTGTTATGCACCTTAATGATCTAACACCATTGGATTAAATGTCATAAAGAAACATTTGGCTTCATAAAAGCAACAAATTGGTCCATTTAATATCAAATATTTGATTAACCTTTCATTCATTAAAACGTGAAAAACGAATATCCAGCTTTCTTGCCCATTATACCATTATCTAATTGTAGGTTTCGTTGTCATCAATTTACTAATCTTCCTCTTGTTTGGAGAAAACACCTTTTTTTTTTCTTCCTCCCATCAAATATGCAAAATACCTTAATTATATATTCATAAAATTGGAAAATTAACAAATATACACGATTTTTTTTTTAAATAGACAATATGATAAATAACTATTGAAACATAGATTGAAACTCGATCATGACATCCAGTCAAACAATTTCGATATTTTTATCAATTAAGATAAAACTTGTGGATATACACGGTTAATTTTTATCTGAGAAATGATTTTTTTATTCATAGGAAATAAAATAAAAAGTATAATATAATGATGAGATAATGTCAACATTATTCTTTGTGAAATCTCTTTGACTTGCCTTCCATGTCAAATAATTTCTGTCTATTGATTCATGAAACCAACTACAATTTTTTTCTTCTTGAAGGGATTACATCCACTGCATGAGAAACCCAAAAAGGTACTTCATTTTTTATTTATTTATATTCTAAACTTCAAAATTGGATTTTCTATTTCATTCCTTAACTAATAACTTTTGTTATTATAATAAATTTAACAAATTAGTAAAATACAACAACTACCTAAAAAAAATTTAAAAATTATTTATTACCTTATTTTTTTGGAGGAAAAAAAAAGTTCAGTCAAAAAGAATTATTACCTAAAAATTTGCAATACAAGTAATATTTGAAAATTATGATAAGATCGTCCGTAAAGCAAGCTTAACTCAATTGATAATGTTAAAATTGTTAAGTTGAACATTTTAATTAAGATATCGAAGTTGTATATGTGCGTTTATTTTTTGGGTCAAGTAGCCTAGTGACTAGAGGTCACACATTTTAATTAAGATATCGAAGTGAAGTATATGCAATATCCCTACCAACTGTGCTAAACTCTCGTGTTATTGGTTTAATAGTGGTTATTGGTTTATAAGTTCTAAATTATTTTTTTTAAGGAAGTTCTAAATCAACTTATAATGTCAATATTGATCGAATAAACAAATGCATCCAAAATCTTATGTGAAGTTTGTAAGTTTTAGATGATGCTTATCGCTTCGTTTACGAAGCAAAACAAAATTTATAAATAGAAAAAAATAAAAAAAAGTAAAATTATAAAAATTAGAATTTTTTTTTTTTTTTATTACTTAAAATTAAAAAATTGCATAACTGATGAAATATTTTCTTTTCTCCAATGAAAGACACGATCCTCTCTTTTTCATTCATATAATCATATTTTTCATTCATTCTTTCTCTTCTTCCCCTCATACATACTCTTTCTCTTTTCTCTCTCTTTTCTTTTCTCCTCTTCTTCTCCGATCCTTCATCAATTCTCATCAATTCCCTCTCCCCTCGCTTTCTCTCTCCGGTAATTCAATTCTCCCATAACAAATTTTCAATTTTTCATCTCCAAATTTTTAGGGTTAAATTACCCCCATTTGTGTTTTTTCATGAAATTTAACAACTTGCATTCTTGGGTTGCGACCACATTCGTTTGATTATGATTTCTCACATTTTTCTTTCAACCCCAGTAATAAAGTTTGTTTTTTTAATTAATTAATTTAAAAAATTTAATTTTTTTAATTTTTGTTAATGTTTTTAACAGAGTTGGTTTTGGGATTGTGTTCCTCGTATGTTATTTTGATCTCTGATACTCACAAGTTGCAAGCTCTTGTTTTTGATGATAACAAGGTACGGTTTTGTTATGTGTTCTTTTATTGGTGTTTGGTCGGTGATGGTTTTTGGGTGGTTGATATATGTGTTATGTATGTACTTTCTTGCTGGATTATAAACCTGAAAAATAATGGTTAAAGAAGAATAAAAAAAGATTATTTTTTGTTTATGTGATTGTTGAATTTTTTGGTGTTAACGTTCTGGTTATAATCCGGAGTTTGATCATGAGATAAGGAAAACATGATGAGAGATTGTTTTAGCCAGGTACCAAACTTTGGTATCTCGATAGACACGTTAATGAAGCTCATTAATCACTTGAGACCAACGTTTTGGTTCAATGTATTTGTTGATCATGGGCTAATTCGTTACTTTGAACTTCACATAATTTGATGATTTATAAGGTGTCATTGTGTTAATGCTTGGAGGGTTTTTATAAGGTGTGACTACTTTTGACTTGAAAGAAATTTTTTGTTGGTGTTCTATGTTTGGAATTGGAATGCTGCATGTTGATTCAATTTTGCTGTCTCTCTGTGAAGCTGCATGTTGCATGTTTATTTAATGTATCATAAATTATTTCTGTTATGTATCATAATGATTCAATTGGAACTGGTTAGCTGTTAATGATTGATGGTGATATGAAAAGTTATGTGATACGCATCATCTTTTGCTGGATGTATATTGATTTCCTGTTATTATGACTATTTGGATTTTAGTTTTTTTTTTCCTTATGTGTTTGGCTGATTTTATGCTTTTTTGGTGCTTCATTGAATATCAGGATTAACTTGCAACAACAAATATCTAAATTATGGATCAGATGACAGATTCGGATAGGGATCAACAACGGCAAGGCTATTTTCATTCTGAACCGTGTGTTGTTTTGAGAGGCCCCAGCGTTGGACATCCTAATATCCGCTCAGTGGTGACTGCTTCAGGGAACACATCTAATGTTGATTCTCACTATTTACCAGATGCTTATGACAATGCTAGGGTGTATGGGATTACACAATTCAACGGCATTCCACCTCAACATAATCTTGAGATGGGCGTTGCAACTGCAGGCAACATATATTATTCTGGCATGAATCCTTCTTCAAGTACTGGTGTTTTCCCTTTGCCTCATAGAGCCTCTGATCAGTTGCCAGGTTCAAGCACATTTGCAATTTCCGGAGTTTCCTTAGATAATTTTGGAAGAAGCAATGGTTTCATGGATGATGCTAGAGGCCCGTACAAAAGGAAAGTTGCTGAAGGGATTAGAGGAAACCACCAAAATTTTAATGCTTCAACTAGTTCTTCTATTGCTCCACCAAATGCAAGACACGCTGATGGGGTTGCTATGATGGATACTGCGCCATTGCCATTCCGTGTCCCTTCGCTTGTTGGAGTAGGACCACATGGTGGTGCGTGGAGTAGGTCAGGTGAGTCTATTATGGTGCATGACCATAATCATTTGATTCACGGAAATTATTTGGGACAGCACTATCCACCAGCGGCTCCTCCGTGGTTGGATCAGCAAGTGAATAGCAATAGCAGTGATGGCCATACTACAGCCTGGAATCCGTCTGTTCCAATGCCTTATATTCAAGGTAAAGATGGATTTTTTTTTCTTGTATTAAGTTTCTGCTTTTAGCGATTTGTTTTCATTACTCGGATGTTCTTTAAGTGTGTAATTTTTGTGACAACATGTAAGAAGCTCTTTTCAGGCATCCTAATGAAAAGTGGAAACTACAGCTTCTTGGATGTGGTAGTCTCAACCAAGCAATACATTAATGAAACGCCTTGTTGTCTTTGTCGATAAATGTGTGAATATTTTTGTTTGTTTGTGTGATGTGCCTTCCATGGTGTAAATTAATGCTAGACAATGCACTCACATTTCTTTGAATTTGTTACGTTGGTTATGAATTTAGTTATTCTGACTATCTATGTATTATTCTTCAGCACCAAATATGAATGGAAGTTCATTAGAGAGTGCAAATATGGGTTTGCAGAGGTATCACGACACAGCTGGTAACCGAAATGTCCTGAGGTTTCCTCCTCCGCCTCCTCCTGTCAATCAACAGCATCCTAGTTATCATCATCCAACACTCCCTATGCAAGGAATAAGAGGCCACAATATCAGCTTTCACCCTCCGGTAACTGCAGCTTCATTTAGAGTTCCACCAAACCCTCCACGTGGTTCTGTGATCCCTCCACAGACTGGTTTTGAGGCAGGTCCTAGGCATATTGTCCCTGCACCATCAACAGGCTTCCGGATTTACCGACCTCATAGGCTCATGCCAGAGACAGCTTTCGGACATCGAAGTCTACCTCCTGTGGGCTTCTTCCAAGTTGATGTAATATTTCCTATGGCTCTTCACATGTTTCCTTCAAATGCTTTTATGCACATGTTACAAATACATTGATTTTGTTATCAATCAAACTTCATTTGTATAGGATGTTGCTTTAATTGATGAAGTTGGAAATCTGATTGACCATCACCGAGATATGCGCTTGGACATAGAGGACATGTCTTACGAGGTAAGTGCATTTCAAGGTAGACATGTGTGAAGTCTAGTATAATGTAATTTTAGAGGTTATAGAGAACTTATAAAATACTTGGAACTTGTTTGGATTGGTTTGTTTGAACTTATCTATCAGCATAGGCACTTGTCAGATTATTTAGGAAAGCTTAAGGTAACAACTAATGACATGTCCATATGTTGTTTTCAGCTTATTTCAACAATCTATCCAGGATAGCTTATGCAAACAACTTATAACTTATATAAAAATAGTCTGATTTTATTTTATCTTTTGATATAGAAATAACTTATACATAAACACTTATACAATAAGCGCTTAATTAACCTGTTTATCCAAATAAGCCTTACACTTGAAATTTGACTGCAGGATCTTCTTGCATTGGGTGAGAGGATAGGCAGTGTAAACACTGGTTTATCTGAGGAGACAATTGAAACTCAACTGAAGTCTAAAGTTTATTCAACGAAAGACAGTGGTATTAATCTTGAGGAGGCAGCTTCTGACGATCAGGAAACTGATTCTTGCATAATATGTCAGGTACGATCTTTAACAACAGGTTTCATACTTCCATTCTATAATTTTGTACTTGATGTTTCTCATTCCAACTTTTTGCGGCAGTTCTTTCTCTGATGTAATTGTGTACCTGTATATAATTCCACAGGAGGAATTTAAGAACAAAGAGAAGATTGGGATTCTTCGGTGTGAGCATGAATATCACGCCGAATGCTTAACTAAATGGTTGCTTGTCAAGAATGTCTGTCCGATATGCAAATCAGAAGCGTTGGCTCCTGGAAGCAAAGATGCATAGGAAAGGAATCAAAGAATTCCTTTTCTTCTTGCCTATATATCCATCCTTCTTGGATAATTTATTTTTGGACAGAATTCATATTTTGTTATGTAATGTATGTATATGTACTTGCACATAATATAGACAGTTCTCACCTGCCCAACTCATTTAATCTGGGCACCAGAACTTTGTATCTATCAAACTTGTACAGGCTTTGTTCTGTTGGATGTATTTACTTCAGGTAATTATATCGGTACGTTCTTTCATTTATTATTTTGATTTGTTTTGGTTGAAGCTCTCATAATGTTCCTTGTGTTTTACATGGAAAATATTCCATTCATGTGGTATTGAACTTGGAACCATTTAGTACATGATTTTTTCATGTTTGTTGGATTCATGGATGTTGCACTCATAATCCGAAGTACTTCTAATTTATAGCTTAACTATGTTTTTGGTTAAGTAATACTCGCAAGGTTTTGTTTGTTTTGGTCAGTAAAAAAAATGATTATTTTGGTTCATCTGGTTTGAATTGTGATTTTGATCCTTCATTTTTTGGGTCACTCACATTTAAAAATTAAGCAAATACATTCTTACTTGAACTGTTTTTTTTTCTTTACACCAAAGCCTTTTAATTTTTTCTAATTAATTGTTTGGGAGTTTATAATAGGTTTAGATGGAGTCCGGATATGTAGAATGTAATACGAGTAAACATGTAATTTTCAAAATTTAGGATGCGACATGGCTAAGGTGTGTTATAAATTTTTTATAACTAAAACTTGTATGCATGAAAAATACATGAGAGAAGTATGTGTTTTTTTTTTTAAGGGAAATATGTGTTGATCATTGTTCATTAATATACAGTTATAAAGGTTGCAATTTGCAAAAACTAGTTCAGGTGACCAAAATACAAAAGTGTAGAGTTTTTTTTGTATACATCATAATATATTTTCTTTCCTATGTTAAAATATCAACAAAAACATTATTAAAAGAATTCAAAACAAATTTTGTCCAATGTTAGCATATTAAGTTTCTTCTCTTCCATTACCATCATCCATAAAAATCATGATTTTTAAGTCTAAATCATCAAGAGACAACTCAGTTGATTCAAGAAGTCTAGCACCATCTTGAATTCATGAATTATGTACATCTCAATGATTTTTCATAACTTTGTCTAACCATTATTGTACACTTGATATTTTTAAAGATATCTATCCTTTTGTATCCATGAAATATTTTATAAGTATCCTATAATTTTTTTTTTTAAAAATTAAATAAAGTAATTGAAATACTTCTTAAATATGTATTCGTGAGTACACAATGAGTATGATTATAGGATTTTAGATGCATATACATCTCCATTTTAGAGTATATAGGATTTTAGATATCATTAATTTCTAAATGTTTAGAAGTTGGAAATTTAGCGAAAACTTCATGTAAAATTTAATTTAATTTCCAAATTTGTGATTAGGGTTCGTAAAGACTAAAGAGAGAATGCTGTGCTTGGATGTTTATTTAATGGAATTTGATATTTTGATAGGTTAACTTTGAGTAGAAGTTCCAAACTAATTTAACTAATTTTTTTTTTGGTGGTGGAACTAATTTAAGAATGAAGATTTATTTTAGTCCCTAAATAAAATTGTAAAATTCAATTTAGTTAATAAGAAAAATAAAAATACTTTTTGAGAGAAATAAAAATAACTTTTAATCTCCACAAAAAAAAAAAATTGGGTTCAACTTATACGGACCTCGTCGTAACATGAGCAAGTTGGCCATTGTTGACAATAGTTAAAACATTTTTTTTTAAGGATTAAAAGAGAAATTTTTGTCCCTACAACAAATAAAGTCAAATAAATGACCTTTCCATCAAACTCATTTAAGTTTGTCTTATGGTTTTGGATTGAGACCTTGAAAAAACAAAACCTTTTCATCAATAAATCATTCTTTTTTATTGTTTTTCGTCCTTAACATTTAATTAAAGTCATGCAACGATAATAATTATTCAATTAAATATCAATAATATTTGACAAAATAAAAAAAATGTCGATACCATATAAAAATTTAGTACAGATAATGTACCAAAAATAAGTTACATATTAATTATTTCATGTCACAATTATGTATCGAGACTTCATCACTATGCAAACCTCTTAGAGCTTATTCAGATATATTTGGTTAAGGAGTAAGATATTTCCATTCATCATATTTTTAGAGAGGGAAACTCTTGCACAGATATACTTGCAAAACTAGGTGCTAAGCATTCAGAGTTTGTGATGATGCATCAACCATTATCATGTATATCCTTAGCCTTACTAGCTGATGCTACAGGAGTGTCCTTTATTAGGACGTAGTTGTTTTTCTTTGCTTTTTTCTTTTGCTTTTTTTCTTTCTTTTCTTCTCTCATGTAACCAAAAAAAAAAAGATGTAGATGGCGGTTGTTTAAAAGCACAAAAATGAGAGATTTATTGAAAAAGAACTTATTTTTGGTACAACAAGGAAACTATTAAAAAATGGAAATAAATGCAAATAATACTCAATCCATCCATCTAAGAGATGAAGTATAACTGTATAAGCGGTACTCAAGCAACTTGAACAAAAGAAAAACACTTATCTACAAGTACACTAAAGTACACCCAACTAGATCACCTCGAAGACAAATTTATTTCCTAAGGATACACCGTAACATGTTTACACACCACACCACATAAGGCTGTCTATGTATCATCATTGTTTATAAAATAAAAATGGACCTCCCACCTTTTCCATCGAAAACCAAATCCAATAATTATTTTGATTTAAATCCACCACCTCATTTCTAACATGGAGCTCCCTCAGTTGGAATCTTGTAGACAAGATAAAATCATTTACTAACTTTCTAAATTTTTTTCTATTATAGGGAACTTTTTTTTTTAAAAAAACAAACCAGTGAGTAGCATTATGCTAGCTCACCCAAAATATATTAAGAAAAAAGATTGATACGAAAGAGAAAAGGGCGGCCAAGCCAAAACCTTTTCAAGCAAAAAAAAATCTAAAACTAGGCATATCTAATCTATTATGAATATAAGATGATCTTGCTTCCACGAGTATAAAATAAAAATAAACAAAGGAGTTTATGGAGAGGCCTATGTTTGCGAGTCTATCAACACACACATTTCCTTCTTTGTACATGTGAGTCCCCATGAAGTTGATATTTGCATGAAATCCATACAATTGTTCTATGATCTTCCAATGCTAAGACTGCAAGCTTTGAATAAGTTTCCAGCCATAAATGATTCTAGTTCCCGTGTTTGGCAACTTTTAAAGATCTCATTACACCAAAAATTTATGCCACTAAAGAGTTCCCCATTCCTAGTCCTTCAACAAAGCAACCCAAGAATTGCCATTTCTGAAAATTCCACCACATGATGAGATGCCAGGGTTTCAAATCGCCTCTTTGACAATGCTAGCTTTTGGAGGGTTGATTTTCCGGTTGAAATCTTCCAGAATGGTAAATTCTATCATTGAGGAGCTAGCCGCTAAAAAAAGAGTTACTAGCAGCTAATAGTAGTTTTAGCCCCCTAAGTATCAGGAAGTTGCGATTTAGAACCCCAAACAAAATAAAGTACAATTCAGCCCCTAAGTACTGCCCCTTTTGCAGTTTTGGCCCTCCATGCCAATTTTTTTTTGAAAAGAATAGGGGTCAAAAAATTATTGTAATATACGTTTTTGGTCATTATAAATATATTACTTTTTATTTTTACTCTATACGCCATGACGAACAAATATTTGCAGGACCATTGTTTGAATTTTTTTTAGGGAGACTAAGAATCAAAAACAATATATCAATAGGGACAAAAACCTATTTAACCCTCACTTATTTAAAAAATAAAAAAGGTGCATTATTACCTTTGTCTAAAAAATGTAAATCAATACTTTTGAAATGTATCTTACGACATCTTCTAATTAATTAAATTTTTTTAGGGAGATTTTTAATTAATTAATTAATTGAAACATGTTCTGTAGTCTTATTTATCTATTTATGATATATATATATATATATATTTTTTTTTTGGTACAAAAGGGTCAAACCTAATTTATGATATTTCTTTTACTCTTAATTAAAAAGTGAATTGACCAAGAACATAAAAATATATTTCATATATATAAATGTTGAAGAGCATCAATTTTTTAATACTTTTTTTTTAAGTTAATGTAAATGTTGTATTTTTATTTCGTGGTTATACTTTGAAAATATATTTAAAATAAACAAAAGTCAAGAAATAAAATGATAAATTAAATATACACATATACCATTTCATATACAATATGCACACACCATTTTGCAAAACCATGTGTTTATTTTAAAAACAAAAGGAAGTTCTCTCATTTTCTCTCTCAACAAGACCACCACCACCATCTTTTCACCAAATTTTCGGCCTCCATAAGTATAGTCCAGATGATCAGAGATCGGATTTGAGATCATCACAACAAAATCTTTCATTTCAACTATTCATTTCTTTATTTCGTTTTAGGCACCACCATCCCCGTCTTGGCACCATTGCCACCACTGTGAGTATCATTTATTTGTCTCTCGCTTCCAATATTATTATTTGTGCTTCTATCCACCAAAATTGAATGTATGTTTTTTCAAGAACGTCAAATTCAGAGAAAAAAAATACCAAGTTCAAAATCCATCTAAATTCACACAACCAAACCCTTAGACGATTGCGTAGTCTTTTGTGGTAGATTATTGTATATATGACTTGGGTTATTACTTTGATAAAAATCTTCAAAAATATCTAAAACATGATATTAGAGAGATTTTATTAGTTCTATCGAAATCAAGCTTTATGATGAAATCTAGATTTTTGAAGACATATATATAATTTTCTTTCTTACTACATGAAAAGGTTATGAGCTAGCATTAACTATCTATATTTTATAAAAAATATTATGAAATAATTGTTAGTGATTTTTTTAACAAAAATTACAAAGGTGATATAATTCAAATGATTAATAAGACACATTTTCCTTACTTCAAATAGAAAAAAATAAATAAAATCTTAGGGGTCCTGTTAGGATTCTCAAATATATATTTGTTGTTTTAAAGTTTGAAATGATTTCAGAAGAAGCACTGCTGGTTCTCATGGATGATGGTAGAGGTCCACACACAAGGACTAGAGGAAATCACCAATCTTCTAGTACTTTGGCTAGTTCTTATATTGCTCACTCTAATGCAAGACACATTGGTGAGGTTGCTATGAGGGATAACACCTCACTGCCATTTTGTTTCCCTTCACTAAATCAAGTAGGACAAGATAACAATATAGGGAGTAGGTTAGGTCAATCTATTATGGGGAACAACCATAACCATTTGATTAATGCAAACAATATAAGGCAATCCTTTCTACCAATACCTTATATACAAGGTAAATATTTTCTTTTCTTATTTTATGTTGGTTGAGTTAAGTTTGTAATTGACTGCATTGCTCTCATTCTCCAGCTTCAAATGCTAATGGAAGTTCGTTGCAAAGGTATTACCATGACACAATTGGCAATCGAAATGACACTTTATATTCTAGTCCTCCTCGTCCCACCCTACAACACAATAATTACCAGTACCCTCCAACACTTGCTACTAATGAAGTTCCACCAAATCCTCTACACGGTGTCGTGATCCCTCCACAGACGGGCCTTCAGATTTTACAACCACATGGAGACATACCCGAGATAACTCTCAGAAATCGAAGAGTTAACCCTTCCAGCTTCATCTTTATTGATGTAATGTTTCTCACTACTAGCAAACAATAAATTATAGATAGAAAAAATACATTGATTTACTTATCAATTTAACTTCATTTGTGTAGGAAAGTGATTTAATTGAAGAAGTTGAAAATCTGGTTGATGAACATCAAGATATGCGCTTGGACATTGATAACATGTCTTATGAGGCAAGTTCATATATCGCCATTTAAATTGTATTTTCCTATCAATGTAGACATGTGGGAAGTATAAGATAAATTAAGGAAGTTAGAGCTTCTATAATATTTTCAAAATATTTACACTTGGAATTATTATTTATAGGAACTTCTTGCATTGGGTGAGAGGATTGGCAAGGTAAGCACTAGTTTACCGGAGAAAACAATTGAAAGTCAACTTAAGACAAAATTATTTTCACCTTATGACAGTCAAGAAATCGATGCTTGCATGATATGCCAGGTATGATCTTTTATCAATTGATTCAATATTTTCAATAATTTTGTAGTTAATATTTCAAATTTAATTTTTCTAGGGCATTTCTTTATTTGATTTACTAATCAATTATTCCTTGTTACTTGAATAGGAAGAATTTAAGATTCAAGAGAAGATTGGAATTCTTCAATGCAAGCATGAATATCATGTTGACTGCATAATAAAATGGTTGATGGTAAAAAATATTTGCCCTATTTGCAAAGTAGAAGCTTTAACTGATGGAGAGAAGAATAAATCGCTTGGAATCTATGATTTCTTCATGCATGCATATCATTTTATTCGTGCCTGTTTCCTTCTTGAATAATTTTATTTTGGACATAATTCATATTTTGTTATTGTATTTTTATTATGCACTTGTTGGGCACTCGAACTTCGTATCCATCAACTTGTGCAAACTTTGTCATGTGTTCGATCTATTTACTTCAAGTTATAATATCCGTACTTTTATTTATTTATTTAATTTTATTTTGATATGAACAAATTGAATTGAAATTCCCATGTTTATTTTTAGTGTTATTTCATCATATCTTCATGCGGCATTGAATGTGTGTTTGAAGACTATAGTTTAGTCGCGATATTTTAAGGATAACACTCATGATAACGAATATCATGAATTTACGCTTAAATATGTTTCTAGTTTTTGTAATATACTCTTTTTATTGATTGATGGAATTTACAAAAAATAGTACAATTTTTATTTTATTTGGTAACTCTCTTCAATTTTCTTTTTCTGGCAATTCTTATAAATTAAATGGCTGCATAATTAAATTATGGAAAGTGCTATACAAGAAAAGTCTCGCGAATGTATCCTGATAGCTAAACTGCTTTGTTAAAACAAAAAACAAAAAAATAGGTCCCACTTGGAAATCATGGAGTAACAAAAAATAAAGGCTTTTTGGTATAACCTGTCGTGATGTTCCGTGAAATCATGTGTCGCTGGAAAAAACATTTCTCTTTTCTCTCCACTTCAAAAAATTAAGCAAATATATTATGCCCTTTTTTTGTTTGTTTACGAAACTGATTTGGTTATATGAAACAAAGATCATTACAATAAGTAAATAGAATTTAGCTATGAACTGAACCTATCCAAGTTTTATTTCTCTTAGAATGACCCCCAAATATCATCACAAGCCATCTAGGCTTTCCAATTAAAAACATAAAGTATCCAATGCCTATTCCAATCACAAATCCAATTGCCACTGGTTTCCATCCAAATCCAAATTTCTCTTCACTCCGAAAGTTGTTAGCAAATTTATCGCCGCAGTCACAGAATCTGAGTATCCTGAGGCGTATGTTTTATATGACTCGTGCAGGTATTGCAAACTGCTATCCCCAGCCACTTGAGTAACATTCTTCATGGCTTCAAAAAAATTTAAATAAGCTTTTGATATAAAACCACTAAAGTTGTTTCCAGAGATATCAAAAATGATTAAGCTAGGAAGTAGATGCTCGATCATTAAATTGACAATGGGACCATGCAACTTGTTGTCACGCAAAGCCAAGACTTTCAAATCTTGCATTGTATGAAGCCAGTCTGGGAAATTGTCTTCTATTTGTAAGTTTGGAGAAGAGTTGAAAATTGACGAAATATTGCCTTGTAGCATGTTGTTGCTTAGACTAAGATTGCACTGACATACCCTGTAAGTAGGTTATTTGATAGATCCAAATATTCCAAGTAAGGCAAAGATAACAAGAAGGAAGGAATCGTTCCATTTATCAAGTTGACATTTAATCTCAAATCAGTTAGCTTTTGGAACCCTGCAATTTTGTGAGAGAAAATCAATATGTGTGGATGAAATGCTAAGGAACAAAACTTAAATATTTATAGCCAAATTGAAAATATAATATTTCATTTTTAAAGTCTTTGCTTGGCGAACAATAGTTATTTTCATTCAATATAATAGTTGATATTTCTATTTGAATCGATGGCTCGAGAATGTCTAACCACATGAAATATACATGTAGACTCATCCTAAACACAAATTAAAAATATACAATAATATTTTATCAAAAACTATAGACTAAATTAAAACTAAATATATTTTGAGTTTTTAGTTATATTTAAAACTGGAGCGAATATTAGAAAAGAAGGACCTAAGTTCAAGAAAAGAAGGAAAGTGCAAGGAAATAGACGGGAAGTAGACACTAAAGCATTAGAAGTGATCATCAGAGATCAGACAAAGGACTAGCCGAACAAGTAAGAAATGATCAAAGAGTCACAATCATCACAATTCATATGGTTTAGCACAAAACTATGCTCAATATTTTTGTTCTATAGTACTCAAAGATTGATAGTTAAAATTAATCTCAGTAAATACACGTGGAGTCTTCATATAATTAAGGATACGTGATTATAGTATTACTCCCTCCGTTCATATGTATAAGCACTCATTTAAGTAAAAAATTGTTTCTAAATATAAATCTTTTCAAGTTATTAGATACATTTATTTATTTTTCCTAAACATACACCTAATTAATACTACTAACTTGTCTTGAAATATAAAAAATCAAATTTAATACATATACAAACAGGAGACAATTTGATAATATTAACCAACAAAATAGACACGTTAATTATATTAACAATTTTTCTTAAAAAATGTGAAAAAAAATAAAAGGGACATACATACACGAATAGAGAGAGTATTTGATAGTATAATTTAGACATAAAATAAATTAAATTTCCTTCATCAAACAAATTTTTTTCATTCAATAATTGTCCTAGTCTTTTGACATTACATTGACTAGGAAGCTACAACGTGGTTGTATACATTGACTTCAAAGTCATTGTCGTTATCATATTTTTGTATTTTTTTTTATATAAAGTTGTTGATGCAAAGATATTAAAAGATAAAAGAAACAAAAAAGAAAGGGGGACATAAAGCCAAAACCTTTCATCCATTTACAAATCTAAAGTAGGGAAGGCCTAATCTATTTCTAAAGTAATTAGTTTTAGCTTGGGTGTGGATCTCATTCATCCATAGAATAGAATTACAAGACATACCAATATTTGCTAACCTATCAGTACAACAATTATCTTCTCTGAAGATATGAGTCACCAAAAAATTCATCTGCCTAGTTAAAGCAAGACAATTATCCCATCTGTTACTAATGGTCCAGGGAACCAGAAAAACTGACTTAAAAGCAAGAACTAACATTGAGTCAGATTCTAGGCAAATGTTATGCCAGCCATTTCTATGAACAATCTCAATAGCTTGCATTGTCGTTATCGTATTATAGAAGTATTTATTGATTGGTTTAAATTGTTCCTTTTTTGTTTTGTTTTGCGAGGTGATTGGTTGAATTTCATCTCACAATTTCTCCCATTTTATTTTTTATGACATATAATTTATTTTTTAAAAGCGAAACAATTTTAGTTTATGAGAAAATTACAAAACTCAATTTATAAAATATATATTAACAAAATTACATAAATGTCCTTAGTCCAATACTGTAAAATCAAAAGGTTAATGATAAAATCTAACATTATAAGAATAACTATACATGTTTAAAAAAAAAACTAACTATATAAAAAAATACATACCCAAGAGCGTTCAGATGAAATGATGAGTCTCTTCTAGTTTAACCATGTCTTAGGTTTGAATCCAGTCTTGAGCATACAGAAACCTGTTAGGGAGAGTTTTGATAAGTGTCAAAAAGGAGTTAAATAGACTGTACATTTTAGGCACTTTGATTACTTGGTTTGCAAGTTATCCTACGAAAAGCTCACAAATACTGAAGAATCACTCAATTATGCTTTTCACATCTAACGCCAACTCTTTGTAGGAAAATACACGCCTGGACACTCTAGAAGCAAGAAAACATGAAGAAATGCAAAGGACAACTTTTTGAAGATCAAAGGAACAAAATAGGCAGA
>Ga0228710_1006489_pt1 | contig 17685 bp, 7 predicted proteins | sample MedpolnodulmetaG_FD_177995 | JGI IMG/M metagenome (GOLD analysis project Ga0228710, IMG submission 177995) | Root nodule microbial communities from Medicago polymorpha collected in Santa Monica, California, United States - pink nodules | ecosystem: Host-associated > Plants > Roots > Nodule...
AAAAAAAAAAAAGGAAATGTAGGACATGAGTTAAGAAATCTTTCTTGAAAATTGTGCATTTAATATCGTAAAAATTATCTTTTCAATATTAAGTTTCTCTTTTAATTTCATTTTTACCTTCTTAATTGTAGCATTTAAAGCATAAGTTAGCATGATCCATTTATACAAAGAAGAGAGTCGTGCGTTAGCAACTCGTGGGTGAGAAAATTTAGGGATACTTTGAAATTAAACAAAAGTAAGATCTGAACAGTTTGTGTCGATCTTAGGGTTTGATATGACCCCATATACATATGGGTATGTTTGAATAAAATAACCACTTAATTAAACCTCGTTACCTTAAGTAATTTGTATCTGCATTTGCACGACGATGATACCATAGTTTTTTTTTTTTTTTAAATGACAAAAAGTGAATAAAATAAAACCATAGAAACAAGAGTCAACATGGGGCATCAAACCCAATGCTATCCCTATGAAATTGGAGGTTGTGCTCTCATAATAAAAATATGCCCCTAATGAAATAAAAACACAATTCTACAAAAAAGAAAGGATTATTGTAATTTTTTGAAATAACATTCTAAATTGATTGATTAAGTGATTATACAAATCAGATGGTTTGATAACATTGAATTCTTGTCTAAAATGGAGATCTAGAGTCTAAAGGATAGATGTATGTTGGATTGATGGTGGTTACCAGTGTGTGGCGGCGCGCGACAGAGAGATGGAGGTCGAGAAGGAACACAAGAGAGGTTGAGAAGAAGAAAGAAGTAGCGTTGTTGTTGGAAGAAAAGAGAAACGAAACACATGTTTTTTTTTCCTTTGATTGAGGGTTTGGGTAATGGCTATAATATTTTTTTAGGCCCATCACTTTTTGTGGCTCAGCTCGGTTGAACTGTTTGCACACCCCAAAAAACAAGCCTGATAAAACCCCAACATAGACTCTAACTTCGGCGGAGGAACTCGCCAAAAGGTTACACCTCTCCTTGAAGAGCGTTCAAGCTTCGCCAAATAATTTGCGCAACGGTTGTCCTCTTTAAGCACATGTCGAAATGAAGTATCATGAATATGTCTCTTTAAAACAAAAATCTTCCTCAACAAAGAAGCATATACATGTGTGGGATCTGGATATTGAAGAAGATGAAGAACTTCTAAAGAATTTGTCTCACAAATAACTTGCTAAATAGAGTTGTTGATGACCAACATCAACCCATAATAAACACCAAATAACTCAGCAAGAAGTTCATTGATTTGTTTCTTACTTTTCTATGTGTAAACTAGCGTGAGTTAACTCACACGGGGTATAACACCTGCGTGAGTTAACTAATGCGGCGTGACTTAAGTGACGCATGTGTATAATTAAGCCGCGTTTGTTTTACACATCCGTTAGTTAACTAGCACAGGGGTATTTTGGTCAATTTGGTTGGGTGGGAGCGAAACTTGCTAGGAGAATAGCAGAATTCTCAAATTCTAACTAAAGAGAGTTGGGCCAAAATTAAAGCTTTAGCTCGTAGTGTTTCTATTTCATAAAAGGATTTCTTATTCCTTGACCAAAAAAAAAAAAGATTTCTTATCCCTTCATGCTTCTCGCACTTTACATTTTTTTTCTTTGATTTTACTCTGTTTGAATTCTATAATCCAAAACATGTTTTAATTGTTTCATAATCATGATTCTCATTGTAGCGGCAGCTTTGGTTACCAACGGGAAAAGGACTGGGATAGGACCTCTTTAAGTAGGTTCGAGGATTGAAGATGATGATGTGACAGTACCATCAATTTCCCGAGCTTTGTTAGCGTCAACGTTACGGTTAGGGGGTGTACATAGGCCGGGTCAACCCAAAAAACCCGATCAAACCCACCCAACAATCCCAAAAAAGTGGTTTGAGTTTGGTAATTGGGTGACTATGGTTTTAAAAAATAAAAACCCATAAAAAATAACGGATTTCGGGTAAAACTAGACTCAATCCTATCTTACTCAATATTGCCAACAATTTTATTTTTATTTTCAAAAAAAAAAAATACCAAAGGTTTTGGTCATAAATAAGTCTAATTTCCAAAATTGACACAAGACATTCTCTATATCAAAAATTAAAACATGCTAAAGTTAAAAATTAGGATATTGCACTTTTTGGTTATTTTGATGTTAATGCAGTTTTATGTCATGCAACTTTAGTTTGTTGCAAGTATTTTAAGATCAAATTTATTATTTGATATTGTCATTTATTATTTTATGAAGAGAAAATATAGTGAAAATGGGCTACGCAATCTTTAGCAAAAAAATAAAAGTTGAGTAATTTTTATGAAAAAAATATGAGGACTCATTCTTTAGTCATTTAATATTAACAAAAAAAATAAAATTTGGGTACCCAACCTAACCCAACCCGGAAATTAGTAGGTTTACCCAAACTTGCCCAATAGTATAACAGATGGTTATTTTACCTCACCCAACCCGAATGCTCTATATGGTTCGGGTCTTGGGATTTGGCCAAACACAACCCAAACAGTCCCATGTACACCCCTAATTGTGATGGACTGGACGAGTGTTAACCATCTTGTTTGTGAGAAGAGATTGTTTATAGGGTTTGGTCTCGAGGAAAGTTGCCACTGGCTGAACTTTGGGGTTTGTGTGTACTTTATATAGTAAGTGATATGATCTGCTGCCAGACTCCCTTTGTGGGTCGGCTTCGGGGTTCGTGTGCTGTGAGCACTCTTGAGGATTTTAACATTTTGATATGTTATTCTATTTGTGGGTCATAAAGGGGGGTCAATGCCTTCTTGTGCACTTTGTTCTTTCTTCGCGGAAGCACTTCTTAGTCTGCAGTCTTGCGAGTTGGTGCGTATCGTGTTGACGTCGTATCGATAGCGGATAGGAGTGGAAGGTCTCCTGACCTTGTCTTTAGTTGTAACACCCACGACTGACGAGGGCAGGGGAGTGATCACCAGTCGACAATGCTTGTACAATATGTAATTATTTTTGTTTAGGGACTAGTTAGATAGTCTTCATACTAGTTTAAATACCAAATGTCTGTGTTTTGCTGATTGATCTCAGTTTTGTTGGTCATCTTGGCTACAGGCAGATGTCTCAAAATATTTGTTTCTATCTTGCCTTCCCCTTTCTAGTAGCAATATAATATATTTGTCTGTTGAGTGATTGTGATATATGTGAGATATGTTTGGAACCAGGCTCTGATACCATTTGTAACATCTCAGACGACTTTAAGTATTGCCGACTGACCCTACAAACCAACGCGAGTCTTTTCAGCGTGTTTTTTCCTCACTCACACGCTTTACCAGGAAACTTCCCGGTAGGTCACCTATCCAAAAACTACTCCAAGTCAAGCACACTTAACTGTGGAGTTCTTATGGAATGGGCTACCGAAAAGAAGATGCATCTTGTTGATATAGGTAGTACCAAACAATTCTTATAAGCCTTCCTTCAACCATGTAGTCCCATACCTACACGGGCTCAGGATCCCTCTCATTCCGATGTGATTCAGTTCCTCTATAAGCTGTCAGGAGCCGCTCATTGTCGTGCCTTGTGCATCGGTGATCACTCCCCTGCCCTTGTCAGCCGTGGGTGTTACATTAGTAGTGACGATCACTTCATTACATGATCTTGGCATAGATAAATTCGGTAGTAGTTTTGGACGTAGAAAACTAAAGCTTGTGTTTGATCTTGAAAGTGGTGGTAAGTCAATTTAGGTTGCGTGATTATTTTAGTGCATCAAAACCATGGAGTGTAAGCGTTGTTTCAAGACTGCATAATTAGGGCTATGACAAGGAATACGGTGAAAGAGGCAGAGTTTTTTACTAAGATGACAAGGAATATGGTGAAACCAAAATGTATTCTGTTGACTTTGAAATATAAACGGAAAAACAATTTGATGGTTGCCACACAAATTTACAATACACGTCATAAATACAAAAAGACAATCAAAGGTGCAACAACTGTTCAAGTGTTTGGAAGACGGCAAGTATGTTTCAAATATAGAACAGTTGGTGAGTCAAAAATCGTTATTAGAAAATATGAAGTAATTATAAATAATTATAATATATACGTGAATCAAAATGAAAACAATGATGAGATAAAGCTTTTGTGGTTTATTAAATGTATTTAATTTTTTTATAGAAGAACTTTTATTAAATTTAAAAGTTTAAGTCATGAATATTTTTTAAATATAGACTGATTTAACAGTCATGCAGTCCGACTAGTGATCAACTGATCTAATTTGTAGCCCATTGATCCAGTGACTTGACTAGCAATGTCATCGGTGCGGAATTTAAAACACTAGTTTTTTCACCTTCAATTGTCCATATCCTGAACTCTTATAAAATTTAAGTTTAAATATAGTTTTGACCCTCTATGTTTCACAATTTGGCCATTTTGGCCCCCTATAAAAACAATAACAATTTTAATCTTTACGTTTACCCCCTTTAGCACTTTTGACCCCTTGGTTCAATTTTGACTTAGTCAACGTATAAGTGGTAAAATACTTGTTCAATCTCTTAAAATCTCCCTACTTTCTCCTTGTCACAATGAAATCCACCCTTGTAAGTGGTTTCCCCACACATGGTTAACCCAAAAGGTTACCCCAATTTTTACCATACAAACATTGGTTGTGTGAAGGCTAGTACATACACTTCATAGTAAAAGCATACAAGAAAATAAAAAAGTTATACAAATCCTTAACCATAAAACAATTTGCCATAGATCAAACAATAAAATCTCAGGTTTTAAATAACTAAATCCATGAAACAGAGAAAAAAATGACAAAAAAAATCAACAAAAGAGTGAGATATATGACCCCAACAAGTTACCATCTTTGATCTTAGCATTTATGATATCTTGGCACGATCCATACTCCTTTAAGGAGACGACGATCAAATAATGTAACAGACCGAATGTAATTACCCCACACCAAATTTTGAGCATCATAGAGTGTCCCACAAGTATGTATTGCAACATTGTCGCCAAGTCCTAGTTTTCCTTTCAGATCCTTTGATCGATGCTTTCCTTTTATTGCTTTCTTCGACAATATATCCCTCAATCTACATTTCAATACTGATTCATCATTATGTTGATATTTTATATCCAATAAACTACACTCGCTCCATTGTTTGGTATTAGCAACGTCGAATATAACTACAAGTTTATTGCTGGCATAGATGAATTCCCCTTCAATAAAGAATGCACACCTTTTAAAGAAAAACAAATTATATTCATGGTGATAAAATTGGTGTTTAAACCATGAATTATCTCCCCGACAAAGCGTGTGCAGTTCTAATTTATATTGACTGGCATGATTAAACACGGCAACAATGCAATCCTGAGATGTGGGAGCAGCTGAAAATGCTGCAACACAGTCTACCGATTCTCTGATAGGACAATTTGGAAGATGTATTTTTGCTCTAGAGAAGGGGCAAAAGAAAAACAATGAATCATCGCGAAAGAGAAGCAACCATCCGTCGTAGGAAGCAAGGCAAGTTGACCCAGCCAGTTCTGGAATTTCGATAGTGTATACTTTATCATTTTTGTTTAGTATGGAACAACGAGGACCTTCGTCACCATACATTAGAAACCATAGATCACATCCACTAAATTTAGCGTCAACCAAAGGTTCAGTAGCAGAGCGCTTATCTTTGCAAACATGAGTAAAACTTGTAAAATCAATCAGTCTATTTGCAATATTTGACAGCATATCATAAGGTATACTTGACCATTCTCCTTTCCTTTTCCTTTTACATATGGCAGAATCAGCCTCCAACATATTGCTATTCCACTTTTGTTTCATTAAACAATGCAAATAGGTTCAGTAAGTATACATACTCAAAATAAAAAGTTAGCAACATTCATAGGGCCTTAAATATAATTCATGTAAACACCCTTTTAGTTTCTACCAAAAATGCATCAAATGATTTAACAATTATTGTCAACAACAAGAAATAGCAAAGGAACAAACATGCTTAACAAGTTCAAATATGAGGATAACAAACAAGATGGGTGATAATGTCTGGTAAGTGCTTCAATTTACATCTATTCCATCAATCTCACATTAGCGTTAGTGTATAAATAAAAGAAGTAATAGCAAAATGACAAGAGACTAGTGCTAGTACAAAATGTAACAGATATTAGAATATTCAATTTAATTTTGATTAATTAGCTCTAACAAATCAAATGAGAGTATATATAAAGAGTCACTAGGGCAAAAAATAAGTTGCAGAGATTATAATTCTATAGAACAATTATAACACAAGGACTAAAGTAATCATGAAAATTTTCCAATATTGTTTACCAAATAATGTGCAATTTGGCTGAGGAGAAATTATACTTGTTGTGAATTCGTTAAAAATCACACCAATAAAATATTTGATGTGTGGAGCAAATTAATCAAATAACCAAAACAACGTGGGTGACAATTATAAATACAAGCAAAAGATAGAAAACAACGAGAGAGAGAGAGAGAGAGAGAGAGAGCAAGGGAGGGAGGGAGGGAGAGAGAACACGAAATTTGTTTACTCAATTCGTTCCAATACTGACCTACTCTGTGGGAAAGAGCAGCTCTCCGTTCCACTGTAATGATTAGTAACTTTACAAAAAGATTCCAAAGGGTTATAAGAATTAGTCTTCAAATTTAATTCTACCTAAAGTCCCGAATCTCTTCCCGTGACCAAGAGACTCAATCCTAATAGTGTTTCTCCAAGGTAAATCAATGGTGATTCAATCCCAACCCTAGTGTTTGTTGCCAAGAGAAAATTCTACAATCTCTAGTTTTGTTGTTGGCTTCTAAACCCTTGTTTTTCTACTCTCTCCTCTTTCATATGATACATGATCTATATTTATAGAGAAATATAACTCATAAATTTGGAACGGATATCAAAATATATTTGCATCAAATCTTCCTTCATACAGTACAAAAATATATTTATTGTCAATAAATATAATTTCAACAACAATCTTTTGGAAGCACAAAATATATTTCAAACAAATCATTTATATTTTTAGCAACAATCTTTTTCATCCATCAAATTTTGAGTCAATTTCAACAATACCTCTGAACGATTTTCTAGTGGTTTAGATTGCGATCCTTAAAGAGTATTATGAAGGATGTCTGGGATTCTATGTCTGCTACCAACATTATTTGATGATCCTTAACCACTAAAATTCATCTATAAAAGAAAATTATCAATATATTGTAGCACAAAAGATGGATGTACTAAGAATAGTGATATTTGAACAACTCATTTTAGACAACTTATGTGACAACTTCTTTTTTTTCTCTTTTCATTGATAAAAAACAATGGAGAGAGAAAAAGAGCATAATATGAGTATGAGAGAGAAAGTTGTCAAAAGGTTGTACATACTGTATATCATTTCTCATGTACTAACTTAAAAAAGGAGAGTTCCTTAAATTAAACATAAAGTGGATTTGAAAAATCACACGAACAACAAGTACAGGGCAACAACAAAAAACAAGTCAGAAATTTAGCAAGAAAAGCTATTATTTCAATACAAATTTATGTAGAAAAAAAAAAGGAACAGTATCATAAAATATACTCCATCCGTCTCTTTACTTTACAACTTGTAACACGATTGTGATACTTCTGATCGAAGGTATGTTAGGATGTCACTTGTCAGTGTCGGATGTTGAGAATTTTTTGGTGGTGGCCGAGGTTCGAATCTCGAACCTTACATATATTATGCATTGTCCCTACCAACTGAGTTAAACTCATGAGGATAAATGTAGTAAATGAGAATAGCATTATAAGTGGTGTATGTATGTAAGTTTTGTCCTATATATATTAAGTAAAAATTAGAAAGTGTGATTAATGTGTTAGACTTGTGAAGCCACTTGAGTTGGACTAGTGGTGTTAGCTTGAGATGGAGTGTGTTTATCCTTAAGGTTTATGTTTGATTATCTCATGTATCAATTTTGATGGACTAGTTTAGCTTTTTCAAAAATGTGTTAGGGTTGAGTTGACTAAATTGATTTTTCATCTTTCAAGATAAATTAGTAATCTTAGTTAGGGTTATGTTTGAAACACCTGGTCCTGCCTCTGGCCCTAGATATTAGTCTTTTTTCATAATAACTAAAAAGACTTATTGACATGTACCTATGTTTCGTCCTTTATAATTAGCGAAGAACGATAACTATTCCACAAGCCAATTCCAAACATAAAATAAAATAACCCCACATTCTTGAATCAATTTTGAAAGTACAAAACGCGTTTTATTTTATTTTTTTGACAAAAAGAAATGTGTTTTATTTATAAAGCCCTACCGAATTCAAATTCCAGCTCAACAGAGTTGGCCCAAAATTGAAGCTCTACCCGTAATTATAATTAATAAGATTTATAGAAGAATAATCAATAAATAAAGTTATAAAAACATTTGATATATGTTGGAACATAAATTCAAATTATCTCATCCACACTCAGTGTGTGTGTATGAGTTTTACCCCAAGATTATTTAAAACATACAAAAATAATAGTGATAAGTAGGAGAATGAAATTATGCTGAAGTTGTGTTAAGAACAGTGATAGTTAGGAGAATAAAATTATGTTAGTAGTTTAGGATACTAGTTTCTTTGATAGTTGGTTAAGTTCCAAATATGCACTATAAATAAAATCATTGTTTTTCTTTTGAGCAACTTTTCAACATAATTTCTTTTGAGAAATCTCTCATTTCAAGCTCTCAAGCTTTGAAAGTCAATTTCCTTCATAGTTCTGAGAATTTAACATGATGGTTCAATTGAGAGTGGGAGAAATTATAGTTGAGAAGAAAAGCCTAAGTGTGATTTTATTTTGTGTGTTAGATTTAAAACAATAAAGTATGAGTTTAAGGTTATACATATACTATTCAAATCCTTCACCACTAGACCAATCTTGTATTTGACTTACAAAGAAAGGTTATTTGGATGAAAATATAACGATTTGTCGGTAAAGAATCTCTTAAGTTGAAGCTTTGCGTTCTTGAACCAATTATTTCTTTGTTTGATGAAGAGTGGGATATTGGTAAAAGTCATCAAAGAATACATTAAGGTTTTGTTTGTGAATTGCGTTTTGGAAGAAATAAGAGGACTCACTTCTTTTTTTAAACTAAGGACACTATTTAATACTTTTTTAAATGAGTTAAGTGTGATTGAAATATTATAGGATCATGACTATATATCACTTTTGATCTTTTTAGTTTGACAGAATTCCCTAGTTAGTACTTTAAGTTTCAAAAGTTTCAATTAGGTCCTTTTAGTTTGACAGAATTTCCAAGTTAAACCTTTAAGTTTCAAAAGTTTCAAATAGGTCATTTTAGTTGATAAACTATTTCACCGTTACCTCTATTGTCAGTCTCCGTTTAACTTATGCTGATGTAGCCGTAAAGTTGTTGATTTGGATCAAAATGCTGCCTTTTAAAAGCTCCAGAGTGTCAAAACGCTACGTTTAATGATCACAAATGATCATTTATAGTGCTAGAAAGACAGTTATTTACAACAACAAATGTCTTTATAGCACTATTAAACGAAATTTATAATGCTAGAATGATTATTTGTGACTATTAAAAGTAACGTTTTGACACCCTCGATCTTCTAAAATGCAGCGTTTTGATCCAAGTCAACAACTTAACAGCTACATCAGCATCAATTAATTATTAACCGACAGGATTTTGTCAAACTAAAAGGATTTATTTGAAACTTTTGAAACTTAAAGGACTAACTTAAAAATTTTGTCAAACTAAAAGGATCAAACATGGCATTTGGCCTAAGATTTATCATGATAATCCTTTCAAGTGGCGGAAAAATAGGGGGAAACTTATAAGGGAGTTAATGCAATTTCCCTTTAAATTAAACATCAAGTGGATTCAAAACATCAAATGAATCACATGAACAACAACTAAAAAACAAGTCTTCCTCACAAAAACAACTAAAAAACAAGTCAGAAAGGTAACAATAAAATTTTATTTCAATACAAACTTATTAAAAAACAAAAGGTTATTATCATGAAATATACTCCCTTTGTCTCTTTATTTTACAAAATGTAGAAACGACACTTCTTATTGCAGGTGTTCCCAGTGCCCAACATCAGAGTCTCACCATAAAGTTAGCCCTAAGATGCCTTGGAGCACTGTTGGGTCTTGCACCTATGCCAAAGAAGGATTCAAGATTATTTTCATCCTTCTATTGCTCCATCCTTTCTGTAGCTACAGTAGCTGCAGCCTGCAACCCTCGCTTTGGCCTCAGCAACATCCCTTTCTACAACACTCTCGACCTTGGCTGAGGCTCGTGCTTCAGATTCAGCCCTCGTGGTTTTAGCTCTTTCACATGCTTCCCTCTCCTTTGGTGGGTGCTATTTTACCTTTATCTATTATGAAAATATTATCTTACTAGACGAAATCTAAATTTGAATTTGGTATTATGTTCCTAATCATGCTCAATTTATAACGGAAACTTCTTTTTCTCTTCTTTCAATAGATTGCATTGTGTATCGCATCGGCTCCCTTTTTACTTCAATTTGCCCCTCATTACTAAGACTCTCACAATTATCTAGCTTGTGATGATTTTTACGATCACATGTATGCATTGGCATGTATAAATGGAAACATTGATTCGTTGGGGTTTAATTACCGGACAGCATTATTTGCCTTGATATTATGAATGTATTGAGATCTTGTCTGAATATGAAACACTTGATAGTTCAACTTTCCCAGTTTTTTTCAGGCAATTTTTACTAGATTAATACATAACTTTGCTGGATTACGATGTCTAGCTTTCGCTCTTTATGACACTTTTGTTCTCCCATTAGATGCTTACTGACTTGCAAACTTTTCTAGGTATTGCTGGGGATTGGGGAGATTATTTCTTCACGGTCCTGCCTTAGGGTATTTTTCGTCAACTTAATATTCACATTTTCTGACGCTTATAATATTTGAATTTTTTAACCTCAAATTCAATCCATGTTGACATAGATGTAAGACTCATGCCTTTATTTTACAACATGTTAAACTCATGTTTCATGATATGCCATGCATGTTGTTAGTGCTTTCTAGCATAGATGTAAAATACTTGATGTGCGCTTACATTGAAACAACATGATTAAATAGAGTAAAAAGATGGTCTCTTTTTCTTATAATTTTGGACAGAGAAACTGAGATTTTTTTCCTTATAATTTGAGACGGGGAGAGCACATACATTTCATTATAAAGGCATACAATAAAATAAATAAGTTATCCAAATCCTTAATAATAAATCCATGAAAGAGTAACAAAATATGACCCCAACAAGTAACCAACTTTGATCTTAGTGTTTATGATATCTTGGCACGATCCATACTCCTTTAAGAGGACGACTATCAGATCCTGTAACAGAACGAATGAATTTACCCCACACCATATTTTGAGCATCATAAAGTGTCCCCCATGTAGCTATTGTAACATTTTCATCATATCCTAGTTTCCTTTTCAGATCCTTGGATTTATGCTTCTTTTCCTTTTTTGCTTTCTTTGACAATAGTTCCTTCAATCTACATTTCAATACTGATTCATCATCAAGTTGATCTTGTATAGATCTTAAACTACACTCGCTCCATTGTTTCGTATTAGCAACGTCGAATATAACTACATGTCTATTGCTGGCATAGATGAACTCCCCTTCAATAAACATTGCACATCTTTTTAAGGGAAACAAATTATATTCATTGAAATAAAATTGGTATTTAACCCATGTATCATCTCCCCGACAAAGCGTGTGCAGTTCAAATTTCAAATGATTGACACGATCAAGCACGACAACAATGCAATCCTGAGATGTGGGAACAGATGAAATTGCTGCAATATAGTCATGTGATTTTGTCAGGGGACAATTTGGAAGCTGTATTTTTGCTCTAGAGAAGGGACAAAAGAAAAACAATGAATCATCGCAAAAGACAAGCAGCCATCCTTCGTAGGAAGCAAGGCAAGTTGAACCGTCCAGTTCTGGGATTTCGACAGTGTAGACCTTATCAATGTTGCTTAGTACCGAACAACGAGGACCTTTTTCACCATACAACAGAAACCATGGATCACATCCACTAAATTTAGCTTCAAGCAAAGGTTCGGTAGCATAGCACCAATTTTTGCAAACATGATGAAAACTGGTAAAATCAATCAGTTCCAGCCTATTTGCAATATTTGACAGCAGATCATAAGGTACTCGTGACCACTCTTCTTTCATTTTGCAGATGGCAGAATCAACCTCCGACATCTTGGTATTCCACTTTGTTTAACTAAACAATGCAAATAAGTTCAGTAAGTATACATACTAAATAAAAAGTTAACAATAATAGGGCGTTAATAATTGATGTAAGCACCACTTCAATTTCTACGAAAAGGGGATCATATGATTTATCAATTATTGTCGACAACAACAAAAAATTATCAGAGGAAGAAAAACATGCTTAACAAATTCAAATATTAGGATAAGAAACAACATGGGAGATAATGTCCGGTTAGCCTATAAATAAAAGAAGCAATAGCAAAATCACCAGAGATTAGTAGCGGTACATAATGTAATAGATATTATAACATTACAAATGAGAGTATAAAGAGTCACTGCGGCCAAAATACAAATTGCAGGGATCATATTTGTATAGAACAATTATAACAAAGACTAAAATAATTATCAAAAAATTCCAATAGTGATTATCAAATTATGTGTAAGCCACGCCAATAATTATGAAAGAAGTTCCAATAAAGAGAGCATGAACTGATTAAGCTACGCTAATAAAATTCTAATAAAGAGTTCCAATAAAATTATGTTTAGGCCACGCCAATAAAATTATGTGTAGGCCGAGCCAATAATTATGTAAAAATTTCCAATAAAGAGTGCATAAACGGATTAAGCCACGCCAATAAAATTCTACGACAGTTGCTCTTTAGGCACCTAACAATTGTTCACAGGCTCCTACAAAACAGCAATTAATTATTTATTTTTTTGAAAGAGAACGACAATTAACTATTGTTCATTGCAAAACCATAGTAAACTACAGTTTGACACTTTTTAAAAAGGGTGGTTTCGTAAAATATACCCCATCCGTCTCTTTATTTTACAAGTCATAGCCGTCGCGTGTTGGTGTCCTACGTGTAATGGTATTTCTGTGTTCAATAGTTTACAAGTATGTATCCCACTTGTCATATATGAACAGAACTTAGGTACTATGCCATAGACACAGTTCATGATTTTCTAAAAAAAATAAAATAGCGGTCTTTCTGTTTGAGGAAACCTAAGAAAAATTAGAAAGTGTAATTAATGAGTTAGGGTTGTTTATACTATATTGATTTTTTTTCATCTTTCAAGATAATCTAGTACTAGTATTAGTTAGGGTTATGTTTGAAACATTAGTAATTTGAATAAAGAACTTGCAGTTAGGGACAATTTTTTTTTCAAAAGTGATTTATAAATGTAGCACCGGCATGCACTTGCAATGAAATTCAGTACATAAACTTGAAATTTAGAAAGTAGAAAACACAAAGATTGAAGAAGAGAGAACATACCAGGCAGGCAGAGATATGAGAAGAAAAACACAAGACTCGGCAACTTCTGCTTTTACAGTTCTACGCTTTCATTAAATATGCCGGAACCCTAGTGTGTTTTGGGCTTTTATTTACAAAACCTATCGCAATCAAATTCAAGGGAAGATTGCTTTTCTGGTCCCCAATGTCTCCTCACCCCACCTCCCTTTTGGTGTGTTTCAGGTCTCTTAAACGGGTCATTTTATATGTCAGAAACAACTGGCTGTACTTTTATTTCTACTTTTACACTCAATCTTCTCTAAAAGTTTGCGATTTTTGGACGATTTTGGGGTTATTCGTCACATCATTCCATCAAATAGGGTCAATCTTCACTCTTTTACGATCAAATAAGAGGTTAAGCTTATTACTTTCATTTACATAACGTTTATGCTTTGTTTTTCCTAAGTTATTTGCATTTGATTAGTGCTTGAATGAATTGGTTTTTTTGTAATATATACATAGATATGGTTGAACCTCCTGTTGTTGCAAACTCGGATTCAGAGGTCTATTCCATTGATGTTGTGGAATATTTTGTACTTGAAAAAAGAGATGATTAATTGTGTTCATTGTCATGCAAGAAAGGCATGATTTACTATTATAAAAGATAAATTTGATGGTGGTTACGGACCAAGAATATTGCAACTTGTGCTAGGATGTGAAAGAGGTGGTAAGTATAAAGGAACAAAAAAGAAGTTGAAATGCGGATGTCCATTTAGGTTGTGTGTTTATTTTAGTGAACCAAAACTATGGAGTTTTATTGTTGTTTCAGGATTGCATAATCATAAGACGAAACAAAAGTTAGAAAGTAGTATTTTGGCTTGCGTTTAAATGCAAAAGAGACATAGTACATCGATACAAAAGTTAGAAAGTCATATTTTAGTGTTGTATTAATTTTTTATAGAAGAACTTTTATTAAATATAGAGTTTAATTGTGGTGGGTTGATAGACCAAAACAATTTTGCACACACAACCAATCAAAACATTCTGAATTGCCACGTTTAGCCCACATAAATTAAAATCATTAATTGATGTGGCAATTCAGAATGTTTTGATTGGTTGTGTGTGCAAAACTGTTTTGAACCGTCAACCCACCACTATTAAACTCTTAAATTTAATAGTTTTTTTTGACAAAAATAAGCGATATCCATTTATCCAAATTGACAGAGTACATCGATACAATACAAATTCAAAGTCACCAAAAACAAAAAGGATGAATTTTCGAACAAACTCGCAACAACCATGTTAATAACATACAACAGTAGAGTACATATGCTTACAAATATGACTATATTTAACTTTTCAAAAAAATATGACTATATTTAAGTCTGTAGAATATTCATGTCTCAATAATATTTATGTTAATAGTTAAAAAGTTTAAGGGAAATGTTAACTTGTGCCCTTAGGGCACATGCTAAGCAACCTAAATTGTAGAAATTTTGTCTAAGAAATTGTGCCAATTTATTTTTTCTCGATGAAATCCACCCTTGGAAGTGTTTTCCCCGGTCCCCACACATGGTTCCCAAAAAAGTTACCCCAATTTTGAACGTACAAATATTGGTTGTTTGGATGCTAATACATACACTTCATAGTAAAAGCATACAAGAAAATAAAAAAGTTATGCAAATCCTTAACCATAAAACAGTTTAGTCAATAGATCAAACAATAAAATCTCAAGTTTTAGATAACTAAATCCATAAAACAAAGAAAAAATGACAAAAAATCCATGAAAGAGTAACAAAATATGACCCCAACAAGTTACCATCTTTGATCTTAGTGTTTATGATATCTTGGCACGATCCATACTCCTTTAAGGAGACGATGTTCAAATAATGTAACTGACCGAATGTATTCACCCCACACCAAATTTTTTGCATCATAGAGTGTCCCACAAGTATCTATTGCAACATTGTCGCCAAGTCCTAGTCTTCTTTTCAGATCCTTTAATCTATGCTTCTTTTCTTTTTTAGCTTTCTTTGACAATAGATCCTTCAATCTACACTTCAACACTGCTTCATCATCAAGTTGATCTTGTATAAATCTTAAACTATACTCACTCCATTGTTTGGTATTAGCAACGTCAAATATAACAACAAGTCTATGGCTGACAAAGATGAACTGCCCTTCAATAAACAATGATGCACTCCTTATTAAGGGAAACGCATCATATTCATGGTGACAAAATTGGTGTTTAAACCATATTTCATCTCCCCGACAAATTGTGTGCAGTTCTATTTTAAAATAACTGACGTTCTTAATCACGACAACAATGCAATCCTGAGATGTGGGAACTGTAGAAAACGCTGCAATATAGTTATGTGATTTTGTCAAAGGACAATTTGGAAGTTGTATTTTTGCTCTAGAGAAGGGGCAAAAGAAAAACAATGAATCATCGCGAAAGACAAGCAACCATCCACCGTAGGACGCAAGGCAAGTTGACCTGTCCAGTTCTGGAATTTCGATAGTGTAGACTTTATCATTCCTGTTTAGTATGGAACAAGGAAGACCTTCTTCACCATACAACAGAAACCATGGATCACATCCACTGAATTTAGCTTCATACAAAGGTTCAGTAGCATAGCGCCAATCTTTGCAAACATGAGTAAAACTGGTAAAATCAATCAGTTCCAGCCTATTTGCAATACTTGAGAGCAGATCATAAGGCATACTTGACCACTCTCCATTCCTTTTCTTTTTGCATATGGAAGAATTAGCCTCTGACATCTTGCTATTCCGCTTTGTTTCACTAAACAATGCAAATAGGTTCAGTAAGTATACATACTCAGAAGGGCATCACTTTAATAATTCATAGGGCATTGTATGATTTAGCAATTATCGTCAACAACAAAAATTAGCAAAGCAACAAACCTGCTTAACAAGTTCAAATATGAGGACAACCTTAGTCTATAAATAAAAGAAGCAATAGCAAAATCATCAGAGACTAGTGGTGGTAACATAATGTAACACATATTATAATATTCAATTTAATTTGCTCTAACAAATGAAATGAGTATAAGGAGTCACTGCGGGAAAGAAATAAATTGTAGAGATTATATTTCAATAGAACAATTATAACACAAGGACTAAAATAATTATGAAAAAAGTTCCAATATTTTGGTGGAGGAGAAATTATGCCTCCTAACAAATTATCAATATTGTGTGACACAAATGATAGATATACTTGAATTTCGTAACCATTCAATTCAATCGGAAGTTCCATCCGTAGCTAGTATGTATTGCTGTCAAAAGAATCTGTCAACCCCTCCCTACCTGGTGTGGGGAAGCAGGCCAGAGAGCAAAACCGGATTAGGCCGCAAAATCTCTGGTCCAGTCCAGTGCCCTGTAGGGCAATAGGGCAAAACAGCCTAAACTTTTTTTGAAGTGTTTAGGGGAAAACTTATAGGGGTGTTAATGCAATTTCCCCTTAAATTAAATGGAGTGGATTTAAAAAATGAAGTCAATCACATGAACAACAACAGGTATAGGGAAACAACGAAAAACAAGTCAGAAAGTGGGCGAGAAAAGACTATTATTTCAATACAAACTTACAGGACAATTTTTTTTCCAAAGGAGGTTAATAAATATAGCATCGGAACTTCTTATAAAAAACGTGTCCTATCTCCGACACCAACACATGTGATCACATGCCGGTATCAAAGAGTCATTGTCCGGTGTCAATGCTTCATAGTTTATATTTAGGGATGAAAGTAATAGAATAAAACAGAGATGATTCCACGCAAGTAAAGTCAAATTCCAAACATAAAATAATATAGTTAGAAAAGATAAAAAGAAGAAGGAAAATCAATGGAGTTGAGTACCAGGCACTGATGTGATTGATGAGAAGAAAAATATCAGATGCGGCAACATCTGTTTTTTCAGTTCTACGCTTTCATTAAATCTGCCGGAACTCTAGTGCGTTTTGGGCCTTTTAATTTAATCTTTATATATATAAATGTTAGACAGTCTGACCTAACCCTAATCCCACTCTTTTTAGGAAAAAAAAAGTTTTGCAAAGAATCAAACAGGGTATCATATGACTACACTTTACAATTTTCACCACTAAGCCACTTCCATTTTGATTGATATATTGTTGCTTCCAAAATTGATATACCGTACTAAAACATTTTTTTTAAAGTCACAAATGCCCTAGCGGTTCC
>Ga0228710_1006491_pt1 | contig 17679 bp, 8 predicted proteins | sample MedpolnodulmetaG_FD_177995 | JGI IMG/M metagenome (GOLD analysis project Ga0228710, IMG submission 177995) | Root nodule microbial communities from Medicago polymorpha collected in Santa Monica, California, United States - pink nodules | ecosystem: Host-associated > Plants > Roots > Nodule...
GTTAATATTGAGATTTGAAATTAATTTAAGGATAATTATGGCAATGCAATCAAATTTTAAAAAGATTTGCTCCCCTCCCCTTCCCTCCCCTTCTAAAAATTGAACCAAACACTTCAAATTAAAAATCTCCCCTCCCCTTCCCGCCCCTCTCCTCCAAAACTCTCGAACCAAACGGACCCTTAGTGGTTAATTTCTTCACCAATAAAATGACTTTAAGAACCTTTAACATAAAATTTAGAAAAAAAGAACTTACTTCTCCTAAAGTTTGGTTTACGTGTCCCTTCTATTTGTTTGGAAAATTACACTTATATCCCTTTTAGAGCATCCATATTTGATAAGGAGATTTAAAGGGTACTTCCTTATTAGGAAGTTGGTACTATTAGATACTCTCAATGAAGGATATTTTTGAAGAAGCATTGGTACATATGCAGGTACCCTTGTCTGCTATGTCATTTTGTGGGCCATGGATTAATAAAAAAGGGTGATGTATAAATGACAAAATCCACTTAAAAACTACCGGCACCTAGCACCAACAGTAAGGATCTATAAAACACGGATACCGACACTATCACGCCGATACTACTATTTTTTTTTAGAATATCACATAATTCAGTGTAATTATCACCGCTATTTATTCAAAGAGCATATAAAAGATATAATACCAGGAACTAATTTGCTTTCATCAGATCCAATAAGACAGTGAGGAGGATAAGGAGGTTCAGGAATATCAGGATGATGAGAATCAAGATAAGCAAATATTGGCCAATTCTTCTCCGCAAATTTTTTTGATAGCTTCACTGATTCTTCCACCATCTTACTAATTTTCTCATCGTATTCTTTTGGCGCCTATAATAACAAGAACAAAATAAAAAAAATAAAAATTATTTTTTCAATTGCAGCGAAAAAGACAAAGGTATGATAACAGAGTACGTTAAAAGGAAAAAAACAGAATAGAAAAGAATAATTACGAAGTTGCCGGATCCAACGGTGCAGAAACCATTAACAAGATCAACGAGGACAAGACCGGTTTTGAAGTTATCTGATAGAAGAAGAGGTTGTTGTTTTACTGGGATTTCTTCCTTGACAAGCTCCACGGTCGGAGATTGAGATTCAGAGCCCATGTTGTTTGGTTTGGGATTGACTGTGAAGGCAAATTATTTGACCCTATCACGTAATTATCCTTATATAAAGGACAAATTGTGTGTGTTTTCAATTTTGATAATAAACTAAGGCGCTATCATTTTCTTAGTGGTAGTAGCTGAGATTTTTTTTCATTTTTTTCTTTCTTTTTTTAATTCTTTTTTGGGTGTGTTTGATTTGATAAAAAAATGAAGGTTACCGCCACATGACAACTTCAGTTATATAAAGCTTGATTTGTAAAACTGTTTCCGAGATTGGATAAAAACTAAAATTTTCGTCTCTCATCAAACCACAACACAACTTTTTGTTCTAAACAAGTTGTCTAAGATACCAAAATGACATTTTGTTCACAAAAAATTGTATAAGATCAAAAATTATTCAATCTCATAAAAATTTGTCATGTGTTGTTCTGTCTAGTGTTGTGTTGTTTTATCTTGTATTGTTTTACATGACAACTTTCTTCTTCTAGTGTGGACATGTATCAAGAGGAAACAACGTCATTCAAACTAGATAGTGGTTACATATGCTTAGTATTTATAAAATTCACTTTAGTTATCGTTGGTAGAGACATTGCATAATATATATGCAGGGTTAGACATTGAGGTTCAAATACAGACAATCACTTATTCACCTTAAATGTTAGAATTTCTAGTCATTAACTACTTGACAGAAAAACCTCACTTTATAATATGGATAAAAATTAAAAACGATAAGTTAGAATAAATATCGTATTATGTTTTAATCGTGCTTAGGATGACATTATGTTTTAATCGTGCTTACGATGATACAATATGATTGTCATCATAAGCACGGATGAAGCATAATATGAACATGATTTTTTTTCAATCCTACTTATGTTACGGATCATCTAGTCCTAGACCTAATTTTGATGTCATTGGTATCACCATGACGAAAGTTGCTCTTCTTCTTTTTAAAATTGTTCATTCCTTTAATTCAGCGTAAGTTAATTCATGCTGACACTTCTAACAGTGTCGGCGTGAGTTAACTCACGTTGAATTAAGTAAATGAGCAAAAACGAAAGGAAAAAGAGCAATTTTCCAACGTGACTTGCCTGTAGTTTCCCTTGCGTTTTTTCTCTTTCCTATTTACCGAAAATAGCACAATTTTTGTCAACGAAACAAAAGAATTAAATTTTTCATTAATTGCAATGTTTTTATGCATATAAATATTGCAATCGAAAAGATTGTCTCTCTAAAGGAATTAAATTCTTGCGTAAAAAAAAAAAACTCTAACGTATGCTTAAATTGTATACATGGAATTGGAGTATGACACAAGCAGGCAATAGGCAGTGAATGTTGGGATGAAGGTGAAAAGTGTGACGATCAATAGCGACACAGAAATTGAAGAATGATCACGAAACTTCTATTTTGGTTGTATTTTCAATTTTGATTATAGCCCCTTATAAGATGGCAAAAGCTGATATGAGATGAGGATGTAGTGATACAGTGTATCATATTTACATGAGTGCTCACAGTTAATGATAATTAAGTTTAAAAACAATGATAATTAGTCTAGTACGTACGGCTCATACAGTAAAAGGTTGGAGAAACACTTGTGTTCCAAGGGCTAAATCAAATACGCAATTATTCACTTCTCAACTCTTAAAATATGTAAATTTTACGGTAGACTCTTAAACTATTGTAGAAGAAGGGATCAAATTTCTTCAATGTGATGAACCAAAATTTAAATTCCGACAAAAAGAAGTATCTTTGTTAGTGTCGGACCTTTGATTATTTGAAGTGAAGGCAACCTATGAGAAATAAAGAAATAATAGTGATAATTAAATAATAATGATAATTAACAATCATGGATTGAGAGGTTAAAATTGCCATTCTTATCCTGAAGCTAACCAATGTGTTGATGTTCTTGCGAATATGGAACGCGATGCGATGGTGACAAACTAATAATCCATGGTACTTTTGAGTCATGCCCTGCCCTGCTCAAATTAACTTGTTGATTAATGCCGATGTTTTTGAAGTTTTACTCATTTAATTTCTACGTATAATTTTTTTCTCTTAAGCTTAAAATCACTCTTTGTTAACAAAAATATTTATTTAAAAAAAAAACAAAATGAAATATGTATATTAACCAATGAAGCTCAATATGGATATAAAGAGTGCTAGGCTAGGACTCAAAAGTAGTTACAATCAAAATACGAGGAACCAAAACCAACACTAGCTAGAAATCGAGCAATAGCTAGATATGGAGAAAAGTAAAACATTGACTGAGATTAGTCCGTCAATGAAAATCGAAAGGTAAGTTGCTATTTCTTGCTTGTAACCACCTACAAGAGGAAAGCTTCCCATTCTCCATAGCTGGTTCAAAGATTGATCCTTTTGGCGAAAAATACAGCTACTTTTTCCATCCAAATGACCCAAACAGACACCATCCACATCACATGGATAGCGAATCAAATTTTTTCTAGAATTGTCTGCTAAATTTATAAATTGATGAAAGTGATCATAAATAGGTAACCAGCCACCGTAAATATGTCAAGCCACAATGTGAACATGAATTTTGAGGCATGCATAGTAGTTTTTTTTTTTTAGAAAATTTTTAGGATGAAGGGATGGTGCCACATTCCAAGGCAATGAAGACCTTCAAACTTAAAAGAGTATTTATAAAGATGTTTACATACTTTTGTCATACCCCAAATTTTGACTGGTTAAAAGTTTTATTCGTATTTTAAAAGCCGAGTAATTTCGTCGTTTCAGACGAAATTTCGGCAGAGAGGTATTTTAAAATACCTCATTTTTGTTCCAAAGGGATAATTTTAAGTTTTTATTGTTGTTGTTTTATTCCTATTATTTTCCTTTATTTTACTTTGTTTATTAGTATTTTTATTTTATTTTTAAATAATTTTTTGTTTTTATTTTTTATTTTTTTATTTTTTATTTTTGTTTTTATTTATTTATTTATTATTATTCTGACTTATATTTATATTATTAGAGAAATGCTAGGGTTACACCTTTTAACACACTCTTTAACACCTTCCAATGAAAACTTGCCATGCTGTCCACTTTTTTTAATTTAATTACCTGCAACTGGATTCATTTTAGAAGACAAACAATTATTTTATTTTATTATTTTTTTGTTATTTCTAATCGAACAATTCATCCCCAACCTTTCACTTTCACCATTACTATATCTGCATGACTGCATTTAAAGTTATGGCAAATTCAACCTTGTTTAAGGAAGGGGTTTTTTTTTTACCCAAATTGATAAACGCTTGCAAATAAATATTAATTTAGATTTAACTTTTGTCTTCTTTTGCAATTGCAACCTCCCATTAGTTTCTTCCATGGTGTTTTTACATTCCACCTTTTACAAAAAAATAAAAGAAACACTACAATCCAGAATAAAAATTCATTGGAAATTACTTTGGCCACAAAGATGCAGGGAACAAAAAAGATTGAAGTCAAACCATTGAACCCAGATTAAACAACACAAATGAAAACCTCACAACTAAATCAAATGTCGATGATTTTTTTTCCTTCAATAAACCCAGATTAAAAACTTCACAGAAAAAATTAAACTCATATCTCAAAAATGGTTTAGATCGTTCAAAAACCAATGGCTAAAGCTGCTTGCAAATGATAGACACAAAAAAGGCCACTTAAGGTGGCGGCCAATGGAGAGAAAGATGGGGGAGATTGAATCTCACAAAAAAGACAATTGGGCTTGCGATGGAAATGTTTCAAACATGATTAGATGAGTGTTGGACAATATCAGTGTGCGACACAGATTGGAAGAAGCTTATGGAGAGCCACAATGTTACAGATCTGAAGGTGTTGTAGTTTGTTTTATTAAAAAGTTGCAAATAACTTTGTTAATTTGTTTTTTAATAAAGGGTATACCTGTATAACCGGTTATCATGTAAAGTAACATAAAAAGTGGATGACATGGCCAATTATGATTGGAGTGTGTTAGAGGGTGTGTCCCTAGCATTTCTCTTATTATTATTGTTATTTGGTTTAACTTTTTGTCCAAGAATAGTCAAGTCTTAGTCCAGTACACATGTCAAGGTCCTATTTGTCCAAAAAAGAGCATCCAAACTGTCAAAGTTTTATTCCAATCCAGTCTACATGTCACAAATCTATTGGTCTGATCAAATCTGACCAATCAGAGGGAGCCATTTTTTCACCTAACCCTAATTTGACAGTCTATATATATACTGTCATTTATTGCACACTGCCCCAAGTTAGAAAAATCAGTAGCAATCACCAATCAAATCAATACAAACACATTTCCCTTTTCTCTCTCCAATTTTCAGAATCAAAACAAAAAAAAAAAATAGAAAAAGTTCAAGAACACTCATGAATATCATGAACATTTTCCAAAATTCATCATGAACCTCATGAACATTCAAACCCGAAAATCGCCATAAACCTTTTTTTAGCATTCATTTTCGGATCCGTTTTTTCAACAACACAGTGGAGCAAATCACGACAGTAACACGCATTCACGTGTTCACCAACAACAACAAACGTTCTTGAATTGCGAAAACAGAAGGTAGGGAAGAAGGAACGAATCAGACCAAACCACAAGGCAGCTGGATTCGCAAATCAAGTAGCAGTAGGAAGAAAGAGTAGATTCGACGCGTTTCAACCTCTACACAGTAAACAGATCCGAACAAAGGTAAAAGGGTAAGTTCTTTTTCGTATTTTTTTCATAGATCTCGCAAGTTCGGTTCGTATTTTGTGAAATCTAGTGTTTTATTTCCTTGTCATTTATTTTATTGTCATTAATTTGTTAGTGTGTATAATAGGAATCGATGTAATTTAATTTATGCACTTTATTTTTCTTATCATTTATATTTTGTTGAAGACTTTAGTATGTATCTAGGTCCCTTGTAAATATCCATAAATGAGAAGTAGCACCAACACAATCACGCTTTATTTACCGCTTTATGTCATAACCGCGATCGAAAACCGAAATGAATTAGTGACAAATTAGATTAATTATGGGACTTTAAAAATTTTCTTAAAATCAAACTATTAGTAATTGTAGGTTCGTTTCAAAACTTGAGAGTTTTCTTGGGATCCAATGTCGTTTGTAAATTTCTCGCTTTTATTACGTTACGTCGTTACGCTTAACTTTTTAGTTTACGTTTAACTTAGAAAAAACCATTTTCCAAAAAAATCTAATATGCCAAACTTCAAAAATATTTTCTTAAGAAACCTTAGATTTTAACCCAAGAGGTCTTTTCCCTTTTATTTTTTATTCAAACTTTTAATCAATTTTAATCTATATTTAGACTTGCTTTCTTTTAATTAAAATCAATCAACTTCACTTCATTTTATTCTTCTATACCTTTTGAGATCTTTCATCCATTCTAAAAACTTTTTTCTAATTTTTTTTAAAATCGATCCAACCCATCAAATGAAATTTTTGAGGTGAACTACATTGGGTTTGATCCCTTTTCTTTAGGGTATGTAGGCAAAGGATTTTATCCTTCCAAATCAATAAAAACAAACAAAAAAACATGCTTCTTCTCCCTCCATTCTTTCACATAGAACTTTAGGGCAATTATTTACAAAATAAGCAAATAACTTAGCACAAGATAATTTAGGCAAGAAGTTCCTATGGAATACTGTAGTCGATTATGGTGCGTAAAACCTTCCCTTCGCGAAACCAACCCCCGGAGCCATAATTTCATAAGGGTTTTTCTCTCTTTTTCCCTTCCCAAGAATAAAAGTAGAAAGTTCAAAGATTTACGATTCAATACCAATCAATGGTTTGACATCCAAAAATCACAAGCAGAACTTTCCTCTAATTGCATTAGTGAGGCTCGAACTCGAAACCTCTTAAATTTAAAATCTATCTTTTTATATTAGATGAAGTCTTTGGAGTTATACATAATAATTTTCGTTTTTGTCGAACTAACACGAATCAAATGTTATTTCTATGGTGAGCTTCTACTTTAAAAAATAACATCTATTATAATAGAGTTTTGAACAATTATTAAGTATCAGTGTACAATTAACTATACATACAGGTAGTGCAGTGAGAACTTGTCTAACTTTATAAGACGAATTACCCATCAAAGGTTTATTAAGCTGTGCCCTATGATAGGATTTTTTTTTTCTCTATATAAAAAACTCATCAGATATAATACAAGAATAAACTAATTTAAGAGATTTAATTTCACTGTCTATTTACAGGGACTCCATTTAAAATTGGTACCCATATCGTCAACTAAAAAGGATGATTGCCAATTTCATATAAAAGAAAGTCAAGGCTGACATGGTGAATACTCTTCCTTTTCCTGAGTATATTAAGATTTCTGACAAATCTATAGCGAAAAGTATATTTGATTCTCTCTGTGCTGCTTATTTGAACTATTCAACAAGTGAAGGAAGCAAAGAAAAATCTTCTTGTCCAACAAAATGAACTATTCAAAAAGAAGATATTGAGATTATGTTCTCAAAGTTTCAAACTATGGTTTTTGGTATGCAAGTTCTGAACAAGAGTTATACCAAATCATTTAATTTGGTTTGTTAATCACCTAATTTTATTGCTTTTGACTTTCAAATAAACTTTTTTTGGCAGAAAACTTTCAAATAAATTTATTGCCATATAAGTTAATAGGGCGTACAAAGGATAGGTGAGGCTAGGTTGTATGTAACCTCGACATGGTCCTCCCATTAGATCAGACTACTCCATAAACCTAAATCCGTCCATGAAACCGATCAAACCTGTACTAAAAAAATATATTTATCAGTGGTTAGAAATTCATACTGAACAACTCGTACTTTTATACTTTATTTAAAAAATTGTATTTTTTTGGTCAATTAGATTAGTGGTTTTTTTTTTTAAAAAGAATAAGTGGGATGTTTAGAGTTTGAATTTTAATCTCTACATTAATAATGCAATATTTCTACCGTTCTAACCTAAACTACGGAAAAAAACTCGTATTTTTATAGAGATTAAATTTGTAAAAAAAAATAATTATGAAATGAAACACCTATATATTTATCAATTATGATGTAAAAAAATGTAAAACCAATGACGTCCTTATCAGTACTATAAAAAGACAAGACTTTGCCGCATGACTCTTTAATGAAAATAGGAAAGACTACTTGAAAAGGAATCAACTACCGTCACTCTCACAACACCGATCGGGTGAGTTAGAAACATTAATTTATTTTTATTAGGGTTTTCAAGTTGAGATGGCCAACAACATTTCTAATATGGTAGAGTTGGGTGAGGTTGAAGAAAGTTTCGTACATGCTACACAACTTATGTACGCTATGGCACTACCAATGGCACTACAATCTGCAACTGAGCTTGGTATATTTGATGTGTTGCAAAAAGCTGGTAAAGATGCTCAACTCTCTGCCGATGAAATTGCGTCTCGTATTTCATGCAACAATCCTGATGCCCCTAAAATGTTGGATCGCATTCTTGCTCTTCTTGCTTCACATGATGTGTTAAAGTGTATGGTGGTTCAAGATGAACAAAAACTTGGATCCTTTCATAGACTTTATAGTATGGCTCCTGTTGCTAGATTCTTTGTCCCTGATTCTGATGGTGTTTCATTAGGACCCTTGTTTGCTTTGATTCAAGATAAAGCCGTTTTTGCTAGCTGGTCAGTTCATCTCCTTCTCCACTCAACTTCCATCTACTAATATTATAATTACTAGCGAAAAGACGGGCACTCACGTGCCCCGTCTTACCGCTCTTTTTATTGTGCTAACGTTTGAAAGTTATGAACGATGTTTTTTTATAAGGATTTAATTTTGATTAAAAGTTAAAATATAATTGTTTTTTACTTTCAAATTATAACAAATCAAATTAATCATAATTATCTATTTCAATAAAACCATCAATATAACAAAAATATATAATCTAAATTCTTATTTTTTTAATGACACCAACAACAATCATTATTATAGAAAAAACTGTTGTTTAAGGGTATAATTAGGATAATGAAAAATAAATATATATATACATTCATCTAATTTGTTACACTTTTTAAATGATAAAGAAAAATCTAAACATTTGTGTTTGTTTCATTTTTATTTTAATATTTAAATTTATTCTTATCTATTTGTTACATGTGTTATTTGTACTGAAAATTGAGGGTATTTTTCGAAGGAAAAATCTAACCCAAAAGTGCTGAAAGGGGAAGTTTTCTTTATATGAAAATGCTAGGAGCACTTCTTTTAGTAGTTTATGTGACTCTCACTCTCATATTGGATAAAAATCATATATGTCTCACTATTTTATGTAAGATCCATTTTTAATATATGGATACCCATATAGATTTCACCCAATAATATAGCGATGGTTAGAGTGTTAAAAATAGAATATCTACATAACATTTCTCTTTGATTTAAATAAGTTTTAAATCAACTCTTTCCAAGATTGCGACCTTCTGACCTTAGTTACAAATTAAATTTTAATAAATATTTTGTCTCATATGCTTCCACCGTTTGCAAGAATGGTCTCTACCATTAAATTTCAATTGACATAAATAACATAAGTATGAAGTGGACGTGCATTGGGATGCCACATGACCTCATTTAAAAATGCTATTTAAATTAAAAACCTAAATTAATTAGAAAATTTCACAAATTTTCCTGACAAATTCCTTCCCATGTCATCAACCCTACCAATCTTCTTAATAGATCCGAACATTAAAAAACAACAAAACACAGTACCACCTCCCCAGCAAGGCCGTTTTTTTGGGTGCAAAAAGCTCTGTGGAGCCGGATCTCCTTAAGTTTGTGGCCTAAAATATTTATTTATTTATTTATATATAATGGAAGTTAAAATGGAATATATTGCAATAATGTTGCCACAATATAACTTCACAGTTGTGGCCGAACGGCGTTTTTTCTGCTAGAGCTCTAAAGGAACCTCGGTTTAACTCCCAAGATTCCAACTTTTTTTTAGACCTTTTATTAATTTTTTTATGAATAACTAATACATTTTTAATAAATTTATGAATAACTAATACATTTTTAATAAAAACACAATATAATTATTTTTTAGACCTTTAATTAATTTTTTTATGAACAACTAATATATTTTTAATAAAAACACAATATAACTTTGTTTTCTTCTTATTTTTGTTAAAGTAATTTTTGTAATTTTTTGCTCATACTTGTTGTATAAAATAACAAAGTTCTAACAACAAATATTATAAACATCTTTTTCCCTCTGTACTAACAAGGGAAAATAACAACGTAAAATGTTGGTAAAAATATTCGTTTGAAGTTGTATTTTTATATTATTAATTAGAATATGAATATTTTTTGTGTTAGTTAATTACATGACTATATTTTATGTTTACGGGTCTTATTTTCAATTAAATAAGAGAATTTTTATAGGAACAGCCCTGCTCCCCAACTCAAATAACTTCAACGAAATCGAGCAAATTAACTTTAAGAAACTAAGGATTTTAAAAAATCAAACCAAGTGGAATAGTTTTTAACATTTTAGTTATCTCTTAGCCTAATAATTTCACATTACTAGGATTCTTTTCTTTAAGAACAAGAGTTAACCCCAATTATGATAAAAATGTACTGTGGTATTCAATTAATTTTTTTACATAATATACATTATTAATTAGATATTCAATTAGGACAACTATTACTTTTAACACAGGAAACAATTTGCTATATCAGCCTTCCAGTTGAGACTCTTGCAACCTCGACACTTAGTTTATCCATTTATTAATTAAGGGAGTAATTAGATCTATAATTGTTTATTCATTTTTAGGTCCGAGCTTAAGAATGCAATTCGAGAAGGGGGTACTCCGTTCAATAGAGTTCATGGGAGACATCTCTTTGATTATCCAAGCTTTGACTCAAGGTTCAACCAAGTTTTCAATATTGCCATGGATAATCATAGCCAAATAGTCATGAGAAAAGTTCTTGAATGTTACAAAGGTTTCAAGGACGTAAAAAGGCTTGTGGATATTGGAGGCGGTCTTGGGGCCAACATTCACTTGATCACTTCCAAGTACCCACATATACATGGTATCAATTTCGACTTGCCTCGTGTCATTCAACATGCCCCTCCTTATTCTGGTATGGCCTTTTACATGTTCTCTATAATCATGAGGGAAGTTAGCAATATATATCATGTTTCTATGTTAGTAATGTTTAATATTACTAACGGTTAATTAGTTCAATAGGTAGGGAATTTGGACCGGAGTTGATGTTTAACAAGTATAGTGGTCAAGAGTTCAATTGTTGACTCTTGCTTGCTTTTGAAAAAATTAGATTAGGAAGGGAGTACTTATTTTTGTGTGTTCCACATATTCTCCGACAGAGATTATTCATTGTTAAACAAAATGTAGTATTACTCTAAGCACAATTATATGCAAATAAATTATAAAGTTTGGTTGACTCAAATATTATAAACTAAGTTGACAATTTATTTATTTATTTATGCTTTTTTTTAGAGAAATTTATTTATTTATGTTTTTGGTAAGTTGTTAACTATTTTTTTTAAGGAAAAACTAAGTTAACTATTCTATACACGTGTAATGCCACTATTACAAAATACTCTTACATTTATTTCTAAATATTGTGAGGAAATGACGATATATAATACATTTAAGGGTATACCAGTAAATATGCATTTTCTCTTTTACATGAAAAAGAAAATATCAATGCACTTAATTCACAAATATATTTAATAAGTTGCAAAGTAAGTATTATTTTTGCTTATCTTTGAATTCAAATATGGTATATATCAGTTGTGCACCATTGGACTTTTAGAAGTTAAAAAACTACTTGATGTTGGCAGGAGTTGAACACGTTAGTGGAGATATGTTTGAAAGTGTGCCTAAAGGAGATGCCATCTTTATGAAGGTGAGTAAATAATAATAAGGTTGTTCCTTCTATCTCTTTCTTTTTCTCTCTCTCTCCCATGTCTAATGAGAGATTATAAGTAATATATTTTTATACGGTGTCAGAATATAATTCTAACTTTTTAATGTATAAATAACACGACTCTATTAATATTGACCAAATTTTATAGTGGATACTCCATGATTGGAGTGATGAGCATTGCTTAAAGCTCTTGAAGAACTGTTATGATGCTCTCCCTGACCAAGGAAGAGTGATTGTTTTAGAGGCACTTCGTTCTATTATACCTGCAAATAGTTTCGCTTCCAAGTCTACCTCGCAATTGGATGTTACGATGATGACTCTAATCCCAGGAGCAAAAGAGCGAAATAGACAAGAATTCATGGATTTGGCTACCAATGCTGGATTTAGTGGCATCAAATATGAATGCTGTGTCTGTAACTTATACCTTATGGAGTTCTTTAAGTAAAGAACATGTGTTTACTTGTGCTATATGGAATTGGATTTGTCTCTACTAGTCTTACTCGTTTGTTCTTTTTTTCTCGTGTTTTGGGTACAAAGAGCTACTTGTTTGTTCTACCAGTACTACAATAATATTATATGTATGTTTTTTATGGTTATACTTGTACTTCTTTATGTTTTTTATTTTATTTTTAAGTTTCACTTTTCATCTCTTAAAAATAAAATTGTTTCATTTTGGCTCAATTTTATTTTTCTTTCTGAAGTCACTTAACGGAAACCTAGACTTTCTTTTTGAGTCCTAGACTTCAAACCTAAATCCTTCACTCAAGCTCTTCACATTTAATCAATAAACATAATGAGTGACATAATGCAGTCCATTATTGAGGGAAAATTCTGCCAGTAACATTACTAACGTCAGTATTATTGAGGGAAATTTTTTGTCGTCAATCCGTCAGTAATGTGTATTATTGAGGGATTTGTTTCACTACTGAGGGTTTTATTCTGCCAATAACAATCAAAATTCTTGTAGTGATATTCATAGTAGTCAATAGCGGCCGTAATGAGATAGCGGCGCGGAATGAGATAGCGGCACTATAGCGTTCGCTTCAGCTGATATAGAGGCATAGCGGATAGCGGCCGCTTCAGCCGCTATTTGATTTTAGTTGAAAGTTTTCAAATCGACACTATTTTTAAAACATTTTGTATGGTTTCCAAATTTCTAAATTTATTTTAGGGCATTTTGGGGATTTTTAAAACCAAATTGACTCTGTTGTATGGTTTCTCTGTTCTTTTTGTCTTTCTCTGTTTTATGGTTTATCTTGTTTTATGATTTTTTTTATTTGTTCCTCTATCTTTTGATTTTTGGCATTTTGATTTATGAATGTCTCATGAGATTTGAGTGTTATAATTAATTTTATATTAAATATAAGTTTTTTTTAGAAATATGTAAGTTTGTTTATACTTTATAACATTATTCATCTAATTTGTTCAAAAAATAATCAAATATCGGGGACCACTATTTGTCATACCACTATACGCTAACCCGCTATCCCACTTTTGAGGTCGGCCTCTACACACCACTATCCGAGATTGACTACTATATTGAATTTTAATTAAGACTTTTGATGCTATGTTGGACACTTTAAAGCTTTCATAAGATTTGGGTATTTTGTATGATTTATGAATGATTCATGAGTAAAAGCTTTCATAAGATTTGGGTGTTTAGTATGATTTATGAATGTTTCATGAGATTTGAATGTTATATTTAATTTTATATTAGATATATGTTTTTTTTTTATAATTTATAGTATTATTTACGTAATTTGTCAAAAAAGTTATCAAATAGCGGTCATAGCGCTATGTGCTATCCCGCTATAGCTTTTTTAGGGTCAGCCGCTACGCGCCGCAATCCGCAATTGACTACTATGGTGATATTATTGTTATAAAAAAAAACTTTAATAGACTGGAGGAAAGACGACTCACATATTGTCTTTCCGTTCTTTTTGATGCGTTATCGGTAAATTATGAACTATGTTTTTTAATAAAATTTCGATTAAAAATATAGATATAGATGTTTTTTGGTAGTAATATAGATATAGATGTTTGCGACTTTCAAATTATAACAAATCCATTAAATTAATCCTGTTTATTTCAATGACGTCAAAAATATAGCAAATATAACATAATTTTTTTAATGACATCAATTATATAACATTATTGTACGAAAATTTGTTAAAAAGTTTAATCTATACTATATAAAAAGGAAATGTATGATTTTGGGATGATTTTTTCACTTTCAATTACAACCTTAAACAAATTTTTCGTAAAAGTACTATATTATTCTTGATGTCTTTCAAAAAGATAAAAATTTATATTATTTGTTATCTTGTTTGTTTCATTGAAAAATATAAGTATAGTTTGTTAGAATATGAAATGCAAAATATTTACATATAAAATTTTGATCAAAATCAAAATTTTATAAAAAAAATATTTGTAATTTATACGCAATACCACAATAAAAAGAACGGATAAAGGGGATGAAAAAAACAAGTCAAAACCCCCTAATCCTTTATATATACAATGGTGAGGGGTAAGTGCGCCAACTTTGACATAAGTCGAAAAAAATTTACAAGTGAACACCAACATATGAAAATATCTTAGGTTTTTCTATCATGTACAAATTTACATATGTTAAGAAGTTTAAAATAGTAACTTTATCTTGAAATTTCTGTCTTTTATATTAAATAAATATGTAGTTTTTTTAATAAATAATTATTGTTTTTTATTAACAAAGAAGTCACTACTTCTAGTTGTTTTAAGAACGAAAGTAAGTCCTTGTGAGCTTAGCTTAGTTGGTAAGGACATTGCATAATATATGCAAGGTCCGGGGTTCAAACCCCGACCACAACAAAAAAAAAGAACGAAAGTCAGGGAATAAAATTTGTTATGGCTCTGCTAGGGCTTGTGCCGCCGGCGACTTGTTTCAATTTGCCTCAACCGTCCATTCGAGGGGAGATAGTAAACATTAAAATATCTCAGGTTATGTATGAAAAAGGATGCACGGACGACTGGTTCTGAATAAGAGTGATAAACCTTACATGACAAATGACATTCAGCTGAAACTCCAGAAGCAATGGAAGACGGAAGGGACGTGGAGTATGTTGTCTTTAGGGTGAGGATACTATGAATTTTCTTTTGCCTCTGATACCAATTTGAGAGCTGTTTGGGCGGTGGGAACGATGAATTTGAAACCAGGCATATTACTTGTGTTTGAATGGACCAAGGACTGTAGGCACACAAAGAACATACCCTAATTTCTACCCTTTTTTCAATCTCTCAAATGAACAAGACACTCAATGATTTTCACTCACCCAAGGTGTTTACAAATGTTTCCCAACCCAAGAGAAACTCTCAAGAGAACCCTCACTAAAGATCATTAACCCTAAATGTTTCTCTCTCTTGAAGATGTTCTCAAAAAATGAATACTGAATGCCTTTATAGTGCCCATATACTGTCAAAATCGTGTCACGATTGTCAGAATCACGTCACGATAAGTCTCGTACACAGTACAATACTACAACCTTATCCTAAATCGTGTCACGCCTACCAAAATCGTGTCACTATTTACTTCCAGTAGTAAGCTTCTATTCTGCCTAAAAAATCGTGTCACAGTATGAAAATCGTGTCACGATTATTCCGTTTCCAAAACTTAATTTTTGAGTCAAATTAAAGCACTTATCAACAACATATATTTGGCAAAATTGTCGATAGTAGTTTTCATATCGTGACATAATTTTTTTCATTGATCGATACGCTTGGTGTGAATGTACAAGTCACATCAATGATTCCATCGTATCCTGAATAGGATTCACCGATATACCTTTTTGCATCTGGTTGGCATAACTGGTGTGGACGAATTGAACCTAAAGGTTAATGTGTCCCACACACGCTTTAGAATTTATGTGCACTCTTCATCATGTTCATCTTGATCATCTTCTTGACTAAGTTATTGTAACAGACCCCCAATACAGGTTCTAACAAAAGGTTACTGTACATAGAAACAGATCTAAGGAAAGCTGATGTGGGGCAACTTCCCCCACTTTGTTTTTATTTTCCTTGCTAACAACATGAAGTTTTTTTATTGTAAGACCCCACATATAAAAATGGTTTGACCCCACTTAAATAAATGTCTTGTTCTCACCAAAAAAAGAAATAGACAGTTTATCTTTTATCAACTATGAATAATTATATACATGTACATGAATGATGTTTTAAATAATTGTTTAATGATCTACATAGAGATATATTTTATATAGTTTTATAAGTGTAAAAAATATTACTTCACCTTTTTTTATATCAGAAAACTAAATAAAAACACACACCAAGTGTCAAGAAGATGAACTTTACGGGTTTGAACCACACACCAATACATCAAATAATTTTACTATAACTTTATATTATATGAGTGCACTAATGAGACAATGCTACATACCATTTAAAAACACGAAGATACATAAGGAAAGATTATAATTCATAGATATTAATATGTCTTCCACTTTTGGAGTCTCATGCATGTGTGCTTGAGCAACTGTAATCTTGTGTGATTATAGTGAAAATCTTCTTGAAAATGCAAAGGGAGACTGAACTACTTCTGAATTGTGGAAGGAACCAGGATAATTGCATGTGTCTTTTTCTTCTCTCTCTCTCTCTCTCTCTGTATATATATATATATATATATATATATATATATATATATATATATATATATATTTTTTACATACAACAACAAACAAAGAGGTGAGAGTACACATCATAACATTTAATTGGGATACATGAATAAATTAAATAAACAATCATATCGTCATTGATCATCATTCACAACTTATTCAAACTACTTCATCAAGATTATACCTCATCAACATATACATCAGCTACAAATCTTCAGCACATACATCAGACACATATCATTAGCATGTATAACAGTTTTTATCGTTAGCACATATATCACATATATGTCATTAAGCACATATAACAATTACACACATCATGACTCATATGCAATGCACTTCTTCCTATCATCTATATGCATGCCGGTACCTGATCCTATCGTCTTTATAATGTATCTCAGAGTTGTGTTACTAAACATACATCCATCTTTCGTCTTTATGCAATATGATATGATGCATGCAGACTCATTAAACACCGTATAACAATTACATCATCAACACAACATCTTTACATCATACTGTTGGAACAAAGGGTGTTTCTCAACATCACCTCTTGAGTTTTGATGATAACAAGGTATTAAAAATTATCAATTGGATATGCTAAACATTTGTTCAAGTGTACAAGATCATAATCAAAGTACTATTCATAAAGATTCTTATTGAACAAGTCAAAGAGCAAAGGAATTTTATTTGAAGCTTAGAGCGTCTGAAGAAATGCATTTGAAGATATGCGTTTGAAGAAGTGCGTCTGAAGAAACGAGTCTGAAGATAGAGCTCCTGAAGACATGTCATCAGAAGCAAAGTCATCAGAATCAATGGTTATCAGAAGCATCTCGCTAGAAGCTACTTCATCAGAGTTGACAAAGTACAGTGTACAAAGTGTACAACCACTAACTCTGCAACCACCATCTCTGCAACTTTGTCTCTACATCAAGACAAGAATAACAGTAACATTGCTGCAGACATTGTTCCTTTTCAAATGGAATGGATTTGAAATTAGTTCT
>Ga0228710_1006492_pt1 | contig 17678 bp, 10 predicted proteins | sample MedpolnodulmetaG_FD_177995 | JGI IMG/M metagenome (GOLD analysis project Ga0228710, IMG submission 177995) | Root nodule microbial communities from Medicago polymorpha collected in Santa Monica, California, United States - pink nodules | ecosystem: Host-associated > Plants > Roots > Nodule...
TCGATTCAGGGACCAAAGTGACCATTTTTTACTTTCACTTTAATCCATGTGACACGTCATACTCCTTGTAAGCGTGCCACATCATCACTTAACAGATTTTTTTAACGGCAGGGACTAAAGTGATAACGGAAGTGTAGAATCAGGGACTTATTTGTATTTAATCCTGAGTCAGGGACCTATGTGACAGCGAGGTGCAAAGTCAGGGACTAAAGTGACTATTTGCTCTAATTGAAAAGGTAAAGAGTATGTGTTCGTTTTTTTTATCACATTACTAGAATTATGATGAATCTTCCTCACATGTGATTAAAGAATGAGTCTGGCTAACAAATGGTTGCACGAGGGTCTTTAAGGCTAAAATATGTATTTCGTCTCAACAAATATGACGAGTTTGGATTTTTTTTTATAAGGAACGAGTTTGGATTTTGATTCCTTTAAAAAAATTGAAATATACCCTTTCGATTTTATTTTTTTTTGACAAAAATAAATGATATTCATTCAAATTGGTAGAGTACATTGATACAATGCAAATTCGCTAAAAACAAAATGGATGAATCTGCAAATTAACTCACAACATCCATGTTAATAGCATAAAACAACAAAGTACAAAAGCCTACACACATGACTATATTCAAGTCTTCAGAATACCCCTGTCTCCGGATCTGCAACGTGGACGATGCCAAAGTCATTGATTGGATCTGCACTGGATCGAAGTTGATCTGACAATCTGAATCGAACAAATACCTGAACGAAACAAGAAAGACAAACAACGCCGCACTAAGACGACGAAATTACAAAATGAAAAATGAAATAGATGTGAAAATCACTTATTTCAATAAAAGGAAAGAGAAAAACGAGTTAGAATGGTGATTTTGGGTCAAAAACCCTAAATCACCCCTTTTTGGTGGATGAAGCAAAAGAAACTAGGGTTTTGGTGACGGCTCACAAGGGAGAGAAAGGAAAAAGAGCTCAAATGCCACACATACTTACCATCACTAAACCTTCGAAATATTATTTTTTTAAAAATAACTTTTGATGACTTTGTTGCTAATATGACACACTTGAGTACATGTGCATGATAACTAGCGAACATGTAGATTATTACATTGCATCAATAATCTTAATTAAAAATTGAGTAATTGCATGTTTTGTAGCATCAAATTAGTGTCTATTTAGGAATTTATGATTTTGATTAGCTTCTAGCGTTATTTAGTATTTTTTAACTAGTAATGCTCGTTTTGGTTGTTTTATAGAACAGGTCAAAGATTTTCTATGGCGATACAAGAAGATACATCATTGGAAACGAGTCGGTCAATGTATGAAGATGCAACGATTGGAAGGATATTTCTAGAGATGTATCGTTTCGGATCGCGTTGTACAGTAGTACAAGTGTATGAACTTTTGGGTCCTTCGCTTGCCTTTGCTTAAGGGCTAAAAATAATACAATGAGTGCCAAGAGAATAAGATAAGGACATCGCATATGAGAAATTATCAAAGGGTACAACTTGTAGTGGTTGGGCTTGTACTATAAAATGATAACCACGTGTTAGTGCCAAGGATCCGAATTTTACTATTTAAATTTGAGCAGCCAAGTTCCAGCTATGGTTAGTAACCACTAGAGTTCTCGCTCCATCTCATCTTCCTCATAGATGAGCATGAGTGCTGGTTCTTAGTGAATTAAAGTTAGAATTACTTTGATGATGCTTAAGCCCACCTCTTTCCTTATGGATGGTAATCTGTTCATAATTCTTATTTATCTAATGAGGCTTGATCCCAATTTTGTGCTAAGTTGTAGCTCCAACAAAACCAACTCATAGGAGAACTAGTCAGACAAGATGGTAAACTACAACAACATAATTGACATGGCAAATGACAAGGATGTGTCCTTAGGGAATATGCAATATTTGATCCAAAACACTTAAAACTAGCATAGTAAGACCAAATACCACTACTTCTCAGTTTGAGTTCAAGTTTATGATGTTCCAAATGCTACAAACCATGGGCCAGTTTTCAGGAGCAATGGTTGATGATCCTCATCTACGCTTGAAGCAATTCACAGAAGTTGCAGAAATTTTCAAGATCCCGTAAGTAGAAAATGATGCTTTCAAACTCAGATTGTTCCCCATATTCTCTTAATGGTAGAGTCAAATAATGGTTAAACTTTCTAGAGTCTAACATGTTGCCACTTAGAGGGGACAAGCTGAAAAGTTCTTGGATAAGTATTTTTCTCCAGCCCTTAATGCAAGAAATAGGAACGACATAACCTTTTCCAAACAAACAAACGAAGAAACTCTTTTTGAAACTTGGAAAAGGTTTAAAGAATTATTGTATAGATGTCCTTATCATGGGATGCCTTTGTGTATTCAAATGAAAACCTTTTACAATGGGCATATGCCCTCAACAAGATTATGTTAGATGTCTCATCTAGAATAACATTGTTGAGCAAGTCCTACCAATAGTGGTATTAACTGGTAAGATCTATAACTGTTAATAGCTATCGGTGGCCAGTTGAACAAATGCAAATGCAAGACAAAGCAACAAACTCATGTCTCAACAGAGAAGAAAACATTTGGGCACAACCAAGTGTCCGAAGCTACAACTTTCACTGCGTTAGTCCAACTGACTCACTTTTTAAAGAAACTGACAACCAAAGATGCTTCATCAAACAATGATATAACGTCAGAGTCGATTACAATGGTGTATGTGACAACCAATACGAAAAATATCTAAGGAATCCTGTATCAGTAAACTATGTTGGCAACCAACCCAAACAGCCTACAACCCATATTCTAATACATTTAATCATGGTTTGAACAAATCACCTTAATTTCTCATGGGGTGGTAAAAAAACATGCAAACAACAAAGCCAAATCCTTCAGCATAGGGTGTATGTTTTCCTATAAATATATTTTAAATAGTTTTTTAGTCTATTTAATTATATATTATATTTAAATGCATGAAATATGTTTTTAAATAGTTGTTTAGGCCCAAATATCTTTTTAAAAATGTTTAGTCATGCAGAAATGACATATGACTGATAATAGGCCTTAAATGTTAAATTAAGCTATTTAAATTAAAGTTTAGCATGATACAACCTACTTTCATAATTCTATACGGTACATGTTTGGATTCCTTTTAGAAAAGACAAAAATGATTGTTTAGAATAATATAAGTTTATTTTAATAAGTTTTTAAGTTTCTCAATTAAACTTTATTTTGTCTTTAGAATTAAAACCTTGCAGTAAATGTAGTTTTTACATTCATTGTTATAATAGTTCAACGTTTACATAAATATATTTTAAGGGAAATGTTAACAAGTGTCCCCGAAACACTCTTTAAGCACTTTAAATTGTAAATTTTTAATGAAAAATTGTGTATTGAATGCATTGAAAATTATAATAGTTGACTTTTTAAGAGAATAATTACTAAATTTGAAGTGCTTAAAGAGTGTCCGGAGACACTCATTAGCAAGACCCATATTTTAATTTAAGAGACGTTAGCATAGTGGTGAGAGTTTGACTTTCTCACCTCTTATGGTTCAAGTTTCACTTGTACAATCGTAAAAGGCTAACTAATGTTGTTGTTAACAATAATTTGCATTCCCCCATTTTTTTTAGAACATAAGTCAATTTATCTTAAACTCATTTTTAACTAAAAACAATTTTGTTTATAAAAAAATTAAAAATAATTTCCGTCAATATAACCATATACCCACCAACTTATTTTTGAATTGAAAGTATCTTTTTGCTAAAGTATAGTAAAGCCATTTTTTTCCATAGTAATAAAAAAGCAATCTCTATAACCGAAAAATAAATGGTCCAATATATATTAATCTCAATGAAATTAGGCCTTTGCTCTAGTAGTCAAATTTTTTTCAACCAACTTTCGTTCTAAAAATTGCATTGTCACATGCATCTTATTATCACTTTACAAAAATATAATTTTGAATTTTATCGTTGATGTGTGAACCTCATTGTTGAATAATATTTATTATATAAGTACTTATATCAACGTTCCATGAGTCTTCAAGTTTCCTCCTACAATTATTTTCAATCGAAAAAATCATTACACTGACACTTCTTTTTTATTTAAAAATGATGAAAACCTATATCTTGGCTCTACACAAGTTCCTTAAAATAAAAATAACATAGGAAAATAAATAGGCGTATCGGTAGAAAAATAGTGCTTGTATGACAATTGACAAGAACTAATAACAACTCAAATATATATATTGTCATTTTACAAATTGCAGTGTAATGGTAAAGAAGATGGAGGAAAATTAATTACGTGAGAGAGGGAAGCCAATCCCATGTCTTTGTGTAGGAAATAAAAGAAACAAAACACTACACAAAATTCCAATTCCAATTGGCAATGCTACCAAAAGCTCCTTAGCCTCTTCGGAAGGTTTTGGAGCCAAGCATGAAACCACACTTTGATCAAACATTGCAATTGCACCAAAAACCAATATAGACCCACATGCATGGAACAAATCAATAAACCTTAACTTATATTTAACCGCCTCTTCAGCTGGAAGCCTAATTCGTCCATCCATTATCCAAATACCATTCAATGTAGCAACACCATATCTAACTTTTCCTCTTTCATCCCTAAAACTATCCGTGAATGATAGAAGAAAACATGAGAGGCTACAAAATGTTAAGAAAATCATTGTCATGATTTTGCTTGTTTTTGTATGACAATGGCCTCTGTGTGTCAAGGCTGGTGATAGAGTTTGGAATATTAGAACGGTTCCTGTTGGAAGAAGATTGGCCAAATATGCAGTGCCTTTGAATGCTTTTCTTATTGTCTTTTGTGTTGTTGTTTTGGGAATTTTTTGTGGCGAGTTTTCCAAAAGGGGTTGTTGTTGGGTATCCACATGCACATCCATGAAAAAAATTAATAATTAATTTCTAGTTTGATTTTGTTAAATCTATGTTTTCAGATTCTTGACAATTATATGTTTTGGTGATTGGCACATGTATGAATTGATGTTATAAGCAAGAAAGTGGAAACAATATAGTGCCAAATAGAAAATGTAAGTTGGATTCAATTTTGTTTTTGCGTGAAGGTTCTTTACTATATGCTATCTTTGTCATTTTACATTTGTTACTTCAACCAATTTAGTAAATTAAAATATATATGTAACTGATATGAAACTAATTGTTGTTAGTTATGACAAGAAATAGGTTACAAACATATAATAATGAATAAAATAGGAAAAACTGTTACAGTGTTAGAATGTTATTTGTTGTTTTGTTATTGTTATTTTCTTTTATTAGACATGAAAAATAACAAATTCACGTTAATGATGTTGGAGGCATCTGGCACCAATTTTATTATTAGCTCTTAAATAATTTTATATTTTTCCATCAAAATATTATGTGACGTCTCCATAAAATTTTATTAATGAAGGATCAAAAGCATAATAGTGTGATGTAAATTATTATGTTTATTTGGCAACACACACATCTTTATCGTGTTAAAATGAAATATATCAAACAAATTTAACATATAAATATATAGAGAAAATTATTATAATTTTTAGATGTTGGAGTATCGTCAAAATTTTGTGTATATAAAGTTATAATTTTTTAATCTCTAAATTATTCCTTAAATATAATGTCATTCTTTTCAATCAAAAAATAATAATATCATCATTTTATTGTTTTTTCGTTAATATTATATATATATATATATATATATATATATATATATATATATATATATAAAAGTTAAATTATCTTTTCTTCTTTTCAAACGATAGCCGTCACCCTTTTTCTTCTTCTTGATCACTGAAGTAGGATGATTTAGGGTCAATTTCGACTATAAATCATCTCTGTAAACTTGTTTTTTTTTTCTTTCTCTTTTAGTTGAATAAATGTTTTTCAAGTATTTTCGGTCTTCATTTGTTTGTTTTCTTTTATTTCACCGTCCCAGCACTTTGTTGTTTGTTTTAACTTCTTGTACTTTGGTGTCGTGAACGTTGAAGATTTGGAGAATGAGTATTCCGAAAATTGAATATAGTCATATTTGTAGGATATATACTTTGTTTGTTGTTTTATGCTATTAACATAGAAATTTAGTTACTACAACATTTAAAAAGGTGAACCGATAAATCTACCAAACTTTGGATAATACATGCTTTATTAATTAAACAAAAGATAAAAAAAACATAATCAATTTATCATTGACTTCAAAATAAATAAAAAATGAATTTTGGATATTAGATAAATCACACATAATTGATTTTATCTTTTTTTTTTTTGGATAAGCCAGGAGAGAGGACAGACATCAAGAGGAAGCACCAACATCCCAACTAGGTTGGCACCCTGGAGAACCTCTATCCTATACCGCCAAACTCAAATTATTATTAAAAAAAGGGGGAAAATATGTACAAGAGGGGGACTAGGCCAAGACCCTCGAAGCAAGAAGAAAAAAAATGAAAACAGAAAAAAATAAAAAACAGCAGACTAAGGGAATCTGTAATTAGGCAGACCAACTCTGTCCCTAAAAAATTATGTACTCAAAGTTGGGGGTAAAGTAATTAACCAAACTCTGCCGTGAGCCGCATGTCCCATGGCAGCCAACTTGTCAGCGCAACAATTGCCTTCTAAATTGCCGCAATATAACAAGTAGACTGCTTATAAATCACCTCTGAAGCTTGAACATTCCAGTATAAAAAATTCACTAGGGAGTTGGAGAGGATCCCCTAGAGTGGGTGATATATGATGGCTTCCCATCAAGAAGTTCCTTCCTCATCATTTGTTTTTGTTTCTTCGTCAAAACCACAGAGAATGGAGGTTCCTATGCCGCTTTTTTACCATACTTTTTAATTCGTTGCCAAAGCTCTAAATCATGTTGAATTCTTGGATTAACATGTTGTACAGGGACATCATCCTGGGATGCCATGGAGCCGCCTATCAAATGCACATCAGTTGCAGAACTTGACTCTGAAGGTGCCACTACGCAAGCTGCAGTATCTGTAGGTGAAACCGTAACTTGCTGTGTGGATGTTTGAGCTGCTGCCAATTTGGTGTCAGTATCAACAAGGGCATTGACATTCAGAGCTTCAATACTTGGAATATTCGAGGGAATAACTTGAGCTGGGGAAACATAATCATCATGTACAGTAACGTGCTCAACATTCAAAACGATGGAGAAGAAAGAACATGTTCCTTAAAGACCGTATTTTCCATCCCCTCCTCTTCAACAATATTCTCATCATCATGCTCATTGACTGTCACCAAATCTAACACGGGAATGGTTGGTCTAGGAAGCGCACCCTGAGGGATTGAGTCGGTGACATTATTGAGTGCAAAGCTAAAGGTGCTGGATGAAAAATCTTTTGGTGCAACACCTTCAGAAGCCTTATTTATCACGTCCCTGGCTGAATCTTGTGGAACAACTGGGACATACTGTAAATAACCAGAAGATGAAGCTCCTTTGTCACCGTGAGAATGCTGGGAACCTTCTTACTTATGTCAGTCACTTTAGATTTACCACGATTTTCTTTACTCGCTTCCGAATATAGCCACTTGCATGTCGTAACATTGTGCCCAATGACATAACAATGATGACAAAAAAGTGGACGACATTCATACTGTACTTCCACTTTGAAGGCAAAACCCTCTATTTCAACAAGAATTTCATCAAATACCCTCTTCGATAAATCAATATCAACTAGAATGCGTGCATAATGTCCAAACGCTCTATTACGAGTCAGAGCGTTAATAGAGATAGGAGTACCCACGACGCTGGCAATTTCCTTCAGTGTTCTTTCTCGCTAATACTCTTGAGGTAGCGCAAGAAGTCTAATCCATAATGAAGCATGAGTTTGTTTATGAGATTCTTGATGGAAGTCTTTCATCCACTATGAGAGACGAAGAAGACCCGGTTGAAGAGAAACACTGCCCGCCGCCCAAATACGAGTTAAATCATTCGGATTCTGAAAAAGAAAATCATAGAAACTACGCCCGAGCGAGACCATCTTCCATTCATGAACCGTTTTCCAAATCTTGCCTAATTTGGAAGCCAAATCGTGTGCCGTGTAAGGTTTGTCGCCCTTAATCAAGGTAAGCCGGCCCCTTAGTGCATACCGACAGTCAGTCAGGCCTTTTGAGTATTCGTCTTAGCCAATTTTGATTGAGAGAGCATCGTCTTTCAAGCAGGGAACCGGGAAAGGAACATCTTTCGCAACATAAGTTAAGGCACCCCCTAAAATCGCAGCAAACGATTTGGGAGGAGGTGGAATGGTTTGATCAGTCACGGGGGTAGCAAGTGCAGAACGCACAACACTTAGAGAGGGTGGAGACTGAGATTGCACCAATGGAATTCGGATTGGAGGTGCCCCCGCATGCCAGTCAAACATGACGAGGCAGTCAATGAAGGGAATGCACCAAGGATCAAGGTAAGCAAGAAGTTCTCGACTTAGGCGATTCTACAAACAGTTGGTGGGCAGAAAGCAACCACCAGCATATGGAGAATAGATGAAACAATCAACCAGTACATGCACGAACCACCAATATATATTTCAAAGAATGCATATCTTCGTCACTCTTTGTGTATTAAATATGGATCTTTGAGTCATGCATGTCATATGAGAATGAACATTATATATGTTAGAACTACAAATTTATTGTAAATTTTATTTAAATCATGATATTAATAGTTTATTTATACTACATATAAAGAAAATGAGCTTAAAATACATAAGTTTGGGTTGGATTTTTTATTACATATTTAACCCTTCATTTAAAATATTTTATTTACTATTTTATCCTTTAATAATATTATTTTAAATTTTAATTAAAAAAATTAAATCCTATTAAAATAGGAAATATCCCACTACAACACGAACAATATTATAAATATTATATATGAAGTGGATATGGATTTTGTGTTGAATTATTTATAATTTCAAACATACCCTCAAACAAATTTTCCTATGTTAATGTTATACTTCTGGTGGTATTAAAAAAGATAAGGATTTACATTATATTTGTTAAATTATCGTTGTTATTGAAAAAGATAAACATAGTTTTTTGAATTTGTTACAATTTGAAAGTCACAAATATTTATACTTATAATTTTAATCAAAAGGAAAACTTCATATAAAACACCATTCATAATTTACATGCGTTAGCGCAGTAAAAAGAGCGGAAAGACGAGCACGCGAGTACCCGTCTTTTTGCTTGTTTTTTATAATCTATCTATACTGTATATAAATAAAACAACAATTTTCAGCTCTTTTGGACTGACTTTTTCTCTTTTCAAAAATACCTTCAATTTTCAATATAAATAACAAATGTAACAAATAGATAAGAATAAATTTAAATATTAAAATAAAAGTGTAACAAACACAAATATCCGGTTTTTTCCTTTATCATTTAAAAAATGTAACAAACTAGATGAACGTATCTATACTTACTTTTTCATTATCCTAATTATACCCTTAAACAACAACTTTTTCTATAATAAAGATTGTTGTTGGTGTCATTAAAAAAAAAGAATTTAGATTATATTTTTTTTTGTTGTATTGTTGGTTTCATTGAAATAGATAATCATGGTTAATTTGATTTGTTTTAATTTGAAAGCAAAAAATATTTATATTTTTACTTTTAACCAGAATTAAAATTTCATAAAAAAACTCCGTTCATAATTTTTAAACGTTAGCGCAATAAAAAGATCATGTGTCCATCTTTTCGCTAGTAATTATAACATTTATGTAATACATTCAAAAAATAATTATAAATTTACATGTAAATATTGCCTCCACTACTCAAATTTCATGGCTCCGCCACTGTATTGGCAGATGAGCCCTTATATATAAAATCATTCATCATTCACTAACTTAGCCTGTTAGCCACTAGACTAGATTGTCTGTCATCTACTATACTTTCCCTAACATAGTCCATACTCCCTCCGGTCTCAAATGTAAGAAACAAAAAAATAAAATTGGTGGTCTCAAATATAAGAAAAAGTATAGTAAAATGAACCTATTAATTGCTACAATTCCAAGTTTATCCTCATTAAACCTACTTCATCATTAATGTCTTTACTACTCAAAGAAAGGGTAAAATTAGAAAAATATAACTTTTTATAATGACTTAAATGTAGTCAATCCACTTTCTTAAGATGTGTGCATTTTTTTTTGTTTCTTATATTTGAGACCGGAGAAAGTACGTTAAGAGGAATATGGTCTTTTAAATTGGGACAAAAAACACTCTCGATATATGAGATAGAATTAATCACGAGCCGGAGATAATTAATAATGGTCAAGGAGCTAAAAAAAAAGTCCCTAATTAATGATTTTCACATTGATATACAAATCCAGCAATGGTACCAACAATTGCAAGCACACAAACAAACGTAGGGACAATACTTCCAATTTTAGCTAAGTTCATTAATTGATTCATAAAACCTGTCTTTCCCATGTAGACAAATCAATCGTATCTGGTGAACTAAATAAATCCCAAGTGTATGACATATTAAAGTTGATCCTTATTATAGACCGTTTAATTTCTAGTATCCTATTATATAATCTTTTGACACAAGATCAAGTTTGCTTTTGCCACATGGCTACATATAGTATATTTACATTACAACCATTGACAACATTGAGGGTTAAGACCGTCTAAGTCACACTTGAGATAGATTTAGAGAAAAGGGATTTCTTGGTATGCATAAAGAGTCTGCATGAAGCAAATGGAATTATGGTTGGCTGAAAAATGTTCACTTCAATTTTAATTTCTTCTTATATAGTTTTCTAGTAGTATTTATATATTTTCTTTATCTACACTCCAAGGTGACATTAGACCTAAACTCTTACTCTTACATTAGGTTGCCCCAATCCCACTCAACTTTCTACATCCATTTTTTAATTTCATTATTTCCAATTTTAAACTTGATTTATTCAATAAATTCATTCTTTAGAGATACCTTTAGTAAGAGTAAAAGGGACAAAATCACAATTTTCAACAAAAAAGAACAAAACCATGCATTTATTCTTGTACAAGTTTTTTATATACAAAGCAGAACTAAACTTGAGATCAAAGCAATCACATTTTTTTATTCTCATTTTTCCTGTACAACCAACCCAATATCTTATTGTATAATCTCATTCTCTATTTAGATTTTTAGGTACTCATGCACCAAAAAAGTGAAGGAGAATTTAATTCCTTCCAACACTTGAACAAGTAGTTGCATGAGGGGAGCATTATTCATCTTTATAGAAGAGACAAGTTTTCCTTTTCTCTATCACTTTTATTAATTATTACTACTTTTGTTTAAATCCTTCTCTTAACTCAACCGTTCTCTCTGTCCCTTCTCTTTTAGTTTCTGTTCCATTTGTTTTATATAGCAAAGAAGAAGAAACAAAGAAAAGATCTCTCTATAAATGGAATGATTGAGGAAGAAAAGAAGAAAAAAGAAAATGACTCAGTGCAGCGACCCTCAAAATAATCATAGCATCACAGTGGATGGACGAAAGGACAGCTTAATTAGAACTTGTCTCACATGTGGTCATCACATAAAAGGCCAAGATCAGGTTCCTTAATTAAAACTTGGTTTGCCATGATAAACATTATTTATCATTACATTATTACTATTTATTTTTAATCTCTATAAATTTAGTCTCTGCATAATTATGTTAATTTTAGTCCTTATTTTAATTTTATAGGGACTAAATGTAATGACTAGGTCAAAAAAACATATTAATCTTTTGTAAAGATAATAACAGTAGATACTAAAATTATATAAAATTTATGTAGAGAATAAATTAAAAAGTGGTAATTTTATACTCCTAGAAACTAATAACTTTTTTTCTTTTAGTTTGGAGTATTTGTGAAATATAAATGCTAAAGTGATATCAATGAAAAATAATTAGGGTGGTGGAATTAATGACTTACCTGGATTGCCAGCTGGAGTGAAGTTTGATCCTACAGATCAAGAGATTCTTGAACATTTAGAAGCAAAGGCAAGGTCAGATATTCATAAGCTTCATCCTCTAATAGATGAGTTCATCCCTACTCTTGAAGGAGAAAATGGAATCTGCTATACTCATCCAGAGAAACTGCCAGGTATATTACATACAATATAAGCTCTCAACTATTTCTTGTCTTAATTTCTGATGAGTCTTATAACTCTAACAAGTTTACATTTTATTTTCATTGAATAACATGGTCATAAGTGGTTTACCTTTAGACTTCAGCAACATGAAAAAGAAGAAAGCAGTTGTTTTGTTGAAGTAACATTTTCGTAGGAGAAGATGTGGCCATTTATGTTAACCAAATCACATTCATCCTTCTCTATCATTTATTTCAAATAAAAATTAACATTTCAATATTCAGGCTAATAATAATGGTTAAGAGGGATAATTCATGATGTTTTTTGAAGGGATTAAACCCCTTTAATAAAACAACTTGTCAAAAGTTCTAATCCATTGTTAAAAACTAAAAGAAAAATCATACTCCTGTGTCTATTTTTATAAGTACTTTTTAGTCTTTATTTTCACATTTATTAAGAAAAGTGTTCTATATCCTTAAACTAACCACCTTATAGTTGCATATGGCTAGCTTCTTCTTTTTCTATATATGCGGTTCTTCCTTAGGTAACATTATTATATATATATATATATATATATATATATATATATATATATATAGCAGTGAATTAACATCTACATTGAATTATATTACTTCAGGAGTAAGCAAAGATGGACTGATCCGCCATTTCTTTCACCGGCCATCCAAGGCATACACAACAGGAACTAGAAAAAGAAGAAAGGTACATTCCGAGGATGGAAGCGAAACCCGTTGGCACAAAACAGGTAAAACTAGACCAGTCTACAACAATTCCAAGTTAAAAGGTTACAAAAAAATTCTTGTACTTTACACAAACTATGGAAAACAAAGAAAGCCAGAGAAAACAAATTGGGTGATGCATCAATATCATCTTGGGAGTGATGAAGAAGAGAAAGAAGGAGTGTTAGTTGTGTCCAAAGTTTTCTATCAAACTCAACCAAGACAGTGCGGTGGTAATTCATTGATTATGAAAGACTCTATTCTTGGAAAAACCATGAAGGGTCAAAGTGGGAATGAGGTAATGAATGGTAAAAATAGTACTAATGGATCATTTGTTGAATACTATCAATCAAATTTTATATCATTTGATCAAGGGAACCAACATAGGTCTAGCAATGCTCAAGTAATTTCACATTTTGAAGGTGCTCCTTTCAATCCTTGATTCAAGTGGTGGACAAGCTATAGAAGATTAAATTGAAGGGTAATTATTAAGAGGCCAATAATTGAAAAGGAGATGAACAAAGTATATATTAATACTGAGGCAGCATTACAATATATATATATTGTAAACATAATTAAAATAAGTTAATAACCTATATACTCTAGTTAGGAGAGAAAATGGTGGGCAAGAATAAGGAGAGATTGCTTCATTTGAAAACTATGATATTGATCAGATTCTTTTGTTAGGTTCAAGTTAGAGGAACACTTTTATTTGTAACATTATTCCCATCTAAAATACTTTAATTGGTAGTGTCAAAGGCATCATATTTGTGCCCATGCTTGGTAAAGACTAACATATAAATAGTAGAAAACATAATTTTTACCCTACGCAATCTTGATCTACTGAATTCACATATATGTGTGCCTTTTTCTTCATTCAAGTTTTATTCTAAGTGTAAATGTTGTCTCACTTCACGAATTGGATCCTCTAATATCATGAATTCAGAAATTGAGGGAATTAGAGTGAAGATTCATCATTGATTGAATGATCTTACAATGGTCTGATCAAAGCACAAGATGAGAATTTATACAAGTGCAAGTAAACTTAGTACTTGGTCAACAAGTTACCAATTGTAACTAACTAATAACCCCCTTCTAACAACCAAAACTAACTTCTATAACTATCACAACTAACCTTTATAATACTATTGATCAGTTAGTAGAGTTAGGATTCACTGCGTGAAGTTTTATCCTCTAATGCCCCCTCACGAGATGAACTTTGATATATGTCAAGAGAAGGAGGGTTTAAGTGAATAGATCAGCAAATTGGTCTTGAGTCACAAGGAGAAATCATAGAACATATGCTTGCACTTTGTCCCACATAATATGACAATCTATCTCCAAATGTTAGTGCGTGTTGGGACATATGTGGAAATTGAGTAATTGACTAAACACAAATTCCCACATTGGGTAAAACTAGTGTAGTGTGAATTAAAAAAAGAGAATTACTTTTCCCACCCTGCTGCCTTCTCGCGCGCCCTGCAAAATTTCCAAAAATACCCTTGCTCTGGATTATATTATCCGAACAAGATTGTTAGTAATTTCCGGAAAACGAAATCCGGACCATATTGTCATGTGCTTTTTTGTGTCTTTCTTTGATGTCAAAGGTCTCTGTTGACCGTTATATGAACCCCACACAAGCTGCAATGCAATTGCAGGGTTCATATGAATGGTCAATGAGGATGGAACCGCGCTGCAAAGAAGTGCGGTTCATCTGGGGGTCATGTGGGTCAGTGTGGTTCTTAGCTTGGCCTGTCTTGGCGTAAGTTTGAGCACCCCCTACCTCCCTCAAGGGTGTTGTTTTTTTCTTCCCGCCCTCCTCTTCCCTCCTCCCCTGGTTGCCCTCCAACTGGGAAGCTACTGGTATGTCCTATCACATACTAGTGGTTAGGCTCTTAGGAGATTAGAAATAGATTTAGGTTCTTATGTAATAAGCTTAAAAAGCTTCAACATTATTGTAATGTATTGTTCATATATTAATAAAATGAGTTGTTTTTATCGTTTTGTCTTTTTGTTTTATATGTTTATTTGCATTTATTTTACGAATTTCAAAGCTTAAAATTGAAAAAGTTATGGTAAAAGATCTTTCCGGATTTTAAAATCCGGATAAATCTGCAAAATTCTAACAATTAATTTCGGAAAATGATATCCGGATTAGGGGTAAAATTGGAAAAAAAGTGAAAGTTCCACATCGGATGGATCACACATTAGTAATGTTTATATAGTGGGGGTGTACCTCTAATAGGGGTACATAATTATGTGAACGAAGTAAGCACTAGAGAAAAAATATATATTGATATATATTTTATTATTTGGAAATGATAAATTAAATAATTAATTTAATCATTATTAGAAAGTGTTTTCTTAGTCCCCAAGTTTTGCTAAAAATATTTTGGAACGCAATGTAGAATATTTCGGAACACAATCTGAAATATTTTGGTAGGCAATCTAATATATTTTAGTGCATGATCTGAAATATATTTTGATACTGAATAATATATTTATGTTCAGAATAATATATTTTTGTACTCAATATGATATATTTTGAGACTCAATTTGAGATATTTTGTACTAGATCTAATATGAGAATTACTTGCTCCCAAAGTTTCTCACTTATTAGTTGTGAACTTTCTCTATAAATAGAGAGCTCACACAGTGCATTCCATACACCGAAATTCACAGTTGATGCTTCCTGTGCTTTTCCTCTCTTCTCCCTCCTTCGACTTGTGATGACAAGTCCTTCTCCTTTTTCTACTCCTTTCCGTCCCTTCGGAATTAAGAGTGTTCTTAAGACTATTGTCCATCTTTGATTTATTATCCTTTCGGAAATAAGAATGGTCTTAAGAGCATAGTCCCTTCAATTATTTATGTCTCTTTAGAATAAATAATATTTTAAGATCACTGTCCCCTTTTCTGTATAATAAAGATGATCTTAAATATATATTCTTCAATTCTTGGAGAAGTTAGATGTTAGAATGGTAGTAATACCATATTTGAGTGGTCATAGCACCATAGTTGGAGAAGTTAAAATTAGAATGGTGGTAACACCATATTTGAGTGGTCCCAGCACCATAATAGAGTGGTCACAATACCATATTGGATCCAGTATTAAAGAGTGGTCTTAGTACCATATTAGAGGGTGTTATTTCTCGAACAATTATTTACGGTGCAGTACTTAATCGAACAGGTGAACTGAGCTGTTTTATCCTGGAGACGCACGGTTGATAGTCTACCTTGCACAAACTCGGGTAGTGCCGTGATTCGTCTTAAAGAAAGCGACCTCGTTGTGACTCAACGCAATAGGACTTCAAGAAGACTCAACATGGTAATATCTTCGGTGGTGATTTCAATTTTATTAAAAAGGTATGTTCATGAAAAACATGATTGGGTGTGATGTGAATTGCACTTTCGCTATCACAATAAGGAAAAGACTTCTTCTGCAATTAACGTGTAAATCATTCAACAAGTATATCAACCATTGGACCTCACAAGTTGCAGCTGCAAGAGTTTGTTACTATGCTTCACTTGAAGATCTAGAGATTGTGGTTTGCTTTTTGGTGCGCCGAGACACAAGGAATTAACATAAGAAGAAGAACATATCCAAAACTAATTTTCAAGTATCCGGACAACCTACCAAATCAACATTTGAGAATCCCGGAATTTGAGTAGGGGATGAACTCGAAAAGAACAACCCACAAGCTGGAGAACTCTTGAGATATCTAAGTACATAACACACTAGCCGTATGGGTTCACATTTTCCTGAAATTTTTTTGGTGCCATGAAATTTTGTTGGGCACCGGTACCATGTAGACAAAATAATTCAAAATTTAAATTTAATTTAAAATAATTAAATATTAAAAATGGCATGTCTTTAAAATATTTGATGACGGTACATATCCAACAAAAATCTAAAGCATCAGAGTGTTCACCTAAAGAAAATAATAATATGTATGCTTTTGGTTCTTGCAATATGACCATTTTATGGTTTTAGTCCCTTAAAAAAGAATTAGATTTCGTCATTGTAATTCAATATTCTCTTTGTTTTAATCTTTAATGTAATCTTTTCATCCAAATTAGATGGTGTGGCATCTTGACATGGCATAGCTAGCACATGAGATTTTGGTGATATGTGGGATTGAGTTAACATGTCATAATTAATATCATGTCAGCATTTGTTGGATGGGAGAAAGTCTTCTATGGTTACAACCCCAAATCAAAAAGATTTAGGCACACTCACATAAAATAGAAAAAATTAAAAAGAATGAAATTCATTGATATTAATTGATGTGACTATATTAATTTTGTTTTAATTTTTTTAGTTTATGTGAGTGTGTCTAAATTTTTTTGATTTAAGATTGTGACTATAATAGACTTTCTCCTGTGGATGGCTGTCACATGATAAACAAAACTAAACATATTTATGGGGATCAAAAGAAAAAAAAAACAATAAATTACTAGTAGTACATGGTAAAAAAAAAATTAAAGAGAAAAAACTTTTGTTTTAGTTTTCAAATTCAATTATTGCATATGCAAGTGTGTCATTACCGTAAAATCATAGAGATGGCAAAAACCGCCCCACACATTTTTTTCATGTCAATAACAAAATTCCACAATGTATACAAGTTCAATTCCACATTTTTTCATGTCCTTCCCATGCACATGCATATGGACATGTAATAAAATGTACATCCTCTTGTCGTGTGATAAAAATAGTTAACTAGGAAAACTCATTAAAACATCATAAAAATAGCAAACATAATTATTTTACTACTACACCAACGATTACAAGTTCATTTATTATTTGAACACAAGTAGTCCAAATTTGAAAGCACTTATTCAAATTCACACAAAGGGCATAATTTAAGGATGACACACTGTGATA
>Ga0228710_1006496_pt1 | contig 17677 bp, 12 predicted proteins | sample MedpolnodulmetaG_FD_177995 | JGI IMG/M metagenome (GOLD analysis project Ga0228710, IMG submission 177995) | Root nodule microbial communities from Medicago polymorpha collected in Santa Monica, California, United States - pink nodules | ecosystem: Host-associated > Plants > Roots > Nodule...
TTGTTGCATCGAAGGTGACGACCTTGAGGTGATTTGGTACCGCATGCATCTAGAAGAGTCTAGAACATTGCATGCATTTGAATAGTTGATGAGTCGTGTCATAATTGAATATGTGACTTGGTGAATTGGTGCATTGGGGAAATTTGGTGAATGTTGTGATTATATGGATTGGTGTATATGTACATTGGTGGATTTTGTTGATGATTGTGAATATTTGGACTAGGCTCTAATTGCGTGCCTTACTTGCTTGTGCTTATACACTTGGTGAATATATTTGATGATAATCATTTTGGTAATAGTAATGAGGTGAGATTTGTATATGTGTGTATATATATTCTGCACTGTTTATGTTGATTATGATTGATGTGAAGCTAACCCCCAGTGGTTTTGACCGCCTACCTGTTTGTATGAATGGGTAGACAGAGTGCAGGAGTAATTTTGATTGGTGAGTACTTGGATAGCGGGATCTATCTCCGTTATCATTTCCTTGGAGTCTTAGAGTAGGCTCTGATCTAGGACGTCTGTCTTTATGATTATTCTAGATTGTTTATGCTGGATTTATGTTGTTGAGATTTTGCCCATATGTCGGGACTTGGAGATTTTTATGATGATGTATGTTGATCTTATGACATGTATACTTAGTGATATATGACTTATATCCGCTGCGACTGTTGATGAATTTTATATATGCATGTTGTTTGAATCTTGATGCGAAGACGTAGCGTCTATTTCTTGAATATTTATATTATTCGCGTGTATTATCGCTTTAATAGAAATAGGGCGTTACAATTGTCATGTGGTTCTTCCACTTCCACCATCACCACCACCACAAACATCAGCTCATAGTAAATGTGCAACTCCTACATTCTTAACAATGTTGGTCAAGCTTGATCTAGGCACAAGCCTGGTAAGCTTGATCACATTATTGGAGATGTTGTACATCTTGTGCAAGACATGTAAGCTGGTCAAGAAGAAGGAGGTGTAACCACAGGTGGTTGTGGAGGGAAGCAGGTACATGAAGGTTCATTGGAGAAACAACCCTCCTCACATAAGAGGAGATTGCTTGCAGTAGCCACTGACATAAGGATCGTGATTGCGCACATAAGAACAATATAAAACTTCATTTTATGTTTTTGTGTATTTATAGGCAGTGGGGGAATCTTCTAATTTAATTACAATCGCTTTCACACCCAAATACTTAATTAAGTTCTTTCATTCCGATCTCTTTGACCCCATTAATCATGATCCCTTTCAATCTCTTTAACCCCATTAATTTCGATCCCTTTCAAACATTTTCATCATCATCATCATCGTAATCATCATCATCATCATCATCATCATCATCATCATTCATCACATTATTAACAATGTTGGTCAAGCTTGATCCAGGCACAAGTCTGGTAAGCTTGATCACATTATTTTATTGGAGATGTGGTACATCTTGTGCAAGATATATAAGCTTGTCAAGAAGAAGGAAACAACATCAAATGTTACAATCTCAAATAATGTTCAAATACATATTGAAGGTAGTTCAGAGGGTTTGAATAACCAGGAGGAGGAGGAAACATGAGTAGAAGTAGGCACAGAGGGTTTCAATAATGAAGAGGAGGAGGAGGCTTATGAGGATGAAACATGGGTTAAGCTTGAAGGATTCAGAATCTTATGTGAGTATGATGAGTATGGTGGGATTTGTTGGAAGGTTTCTAATGCGTAGTTAAAGGTAGTTATTGGAATAGTAGTAGGATGAATGAATTGTAATTGTGTGATGAAAGTGATTGGAAAATAAGAAAGGGTGTTTTTCAATTTTATCTTTCTGTTTATTTTTGTCGTATTTAATGAAATTTGTGGGGTTTTTAATTTTCAATTGCAAAGGCTTTTTTGAAAGCTTGGAGTGATATTCGCAAGAGAGATAGTGATACTACAACATTTTTGGTTCCATCCAGTTAGGGCCGGACCTTGGGGTGTGCAAGGAGCTCAATGGAGCCGGGCCCCCCCCAAGGTATGGGCCTAAAAAAAATTATAACCCATTAGTACTACTAAGTATCACCCCACTAAAAACAAAAATTCCTTATTCTCTTTCTCTCCGATACCACGCGTTTCATCATCATCACTCCATCAGACTTTCCTTTTCTTCTTCCCCGATTTGATTTCCTTTTCCTCTTCTGTTGTCTTGTTTTAGGCCTATTAGAATTTAGTCATCTTGCTTTTGGTGTTAGGTGAGTGTTTTTTTGGGAATATGACAAGAATAAACAGAAAGATAAAAATATATATTGTGGTTTGCTTTAGATAGAATTAGAGTATAGTCATTTCTCGTGAAAATTAACCTAGTTTCGTGCCTTAGGAAAACAAAAAATTTAGTGTTTGACAAAACTAAATTGAAACGTGTTAGTTGTTCTATCAAGTTTTCAACATATATTCAATTACATTGATCATGTTTTACACCAATGACGTACGGGCAAATTGGTCCTTATAAAGAAAATATTAAGGGATAATTTGGTCTTCAAATTGGTCCTAAATATATTTTATGTGAAATTTATTTTTCAATCTTTTTCAGATGTAAAATTGCTTATTAAGTTATCATAATCAGTTTTGTTTAACAATTCTATTTCGATGGATATTAATGTCAACTCATATAATCTTTGTTGAGACATTGCCGATCTTAGATAAAATTTTATTATTTTTAACTGTGATTAAAAAAATCAACACTTTTTCTGAAAATCGCAAAGTTAAAAAATAGTCATTGCTATCTCATTATTAGTGTTATTAGCCCTCCTCCTCTTCTCGCACGCATGCACGCACGCGCGCGCGCACACAAGTTATAAAAAAAAAAAAAAATTGAGGCCTAAAGCAGAGTTTTTTTTTTGTCTAATGGTTGAGACAACCCATTAACGCGACCGCGACTGTTGTTTAAAACATTTATCACCGTTAATGACCCAACTTGAGGAGAAACTCAATTGATTCACATTCATAAAATTAAAATGATTTATTTATTTATTTTTAAATATATTTTTTAAAAGAATAAAATAGAAGTAACAAAAAACAAAATATAGAAAAAGGTTTTGTAATTATTACTCCCTTCGTCCCTTATTAGGTGACCTGTTTGCAAATAGAAAACATGTATTTGATATAGGTTGGGCAAGATAAAGAAAAGTTGCTTATTGTGTTAAATGGGTTGGATGCGTTTGTAATCTGAATTGCTTATTTAACACAATCATAGAAAGATCCCTGAATCAAACACAATCTAAAGGCTCCAAATTGAACAACATCAAAACTCAAACATGAAAGAAGTATTCACGTTATCCATACCATTCAAAAAAATCTAAAAAAAAAATGAGAAACTCCTTTACTCACTTTCCTAATAAAAATATAAAACCTTCATTAAATTCACCACACTCATTACCATCAACATATCGACCTCATAAGAATCATATCTCTCTGTCTCATGAGTTTATGCAATTACCAAAACTTTTGCTTATTTTATCCTTAGTTATGTTTTCACCGGGATTCACCAGCGGTAGAGGATCCTCCAATTTCTATGGTAGATCAACTAGTTTCTCTGATAGATCTATCATGCTTCCATCCAGCATGAACAACAGCAACATCTATAACCATAATTTCTTAACAATAGCACACAATCTTCACCACCCTTACTATCAAACCCAACAAGAACAACAAATTCCATAAATCTTCATTAGCTCTTCTTCCCAAATCACACAAAGTCAAACATCAAACCTCATCGGAAATCGTACCTACGTTGAATTTCAATCTCAATTGGTGAACTTGAGAAAAAGAAGGGCTTATGAATTCAAGTGGTGAACTTGTGAAATCCATTGGAGAAATCGGTGACATAAGAGAACTATGTTGGAAATTCCTAGGTTTGACAGAACGAATTAATAGGTTGGAATGGATTGTGTTGTTATTGTTTTTGGTGTTGTTGATGTAATTGTAATTGCAAAGGTTAAGGTTGTTGTCGTTGTGGATGTTTTGGTTTTGAGATTGAAATTCAGCGAAAGTACGTTTTACGATGAGGTTTAATGTCTGGCTTTGTGTGACTTGGGAAGAAGGGTTGATGAAAATTGATGAAATTTGTTGTTCTTATTGCGTTTGATAGTAAGGGTGGTGAAGATTTTGTGCTATGGTTGAGAAATTATGGTTATAGATGTTGTTGTTGTTGTTCATGCAGGATGGAAGTGTGATGGATCCTCCACAACCGGTGAATCGTAGTGAAAACATAACTACGGAAGAATAATAATAAAAAGGTTTGGTGATTGCATAAACTCATGAGAGAGGATTCTGATGAGGTCGATACGTTGATGGTAATGAGGGTGGTGAATTTAACAAAGGTTTTTAATTTTTACTAGGAAAGTGAGTAAAGGAGTTTATCATTTTTTGGATTTTTTTAACAGTATGGATACCATGAATATTTCTTTCGTATTTGAGTTTTGACGTTGTTCAATTTGGAACCGTTAGATTGTGTTCGATTCAGGGATCTTTCTCATTCGTGTTCGACATACTTTGTGTTGTGTTTGTAATCTGAATTGCTTATTGTGTTTGTAATATGGATAAAGCAATCTAGATTACAAACAAAAAGCAATCCAAACACGCTCCTAATTCCCAACTCCTTTAACACCTCCTCAACTTTCTTACCAATGGTTTCACCCTGTGATTTGACATTAGCTCTCCTTCTTTTCCTAGCAGCAGGAAGGGGAGGAAGTGCATCATTAGGCACAACAGCTGTTGGTTGTGTTTGATGATGACTGTGATCAATTTGATTCTCCATCATTGAAAAAATTATTAAAATTCAAGTGTTTTAGATTTGTTATTAGTTATATTTGTCTAAGCTTTTAACTCTTAAAATGCACATAGTTTTATAGTTGGAAAATACACTAGTGCTGAACATACACATATACACACTGTACATACATTTCACACACACACATACTTGCAGATGAAACACATACATACAAACAAACAAACATATCCAAACTTTATAATTTTCACACATGCATATCGGAGCAAATTCAAAACTGATAAAATAAAGGCATACAAACATATTCAAACTTTATAATTTTTACACATGGGTATCATACATACAATTTAAGTATGATTTAAATTAATGCAGGACATGCACATACACTTATAGTAGATAAATAAATCAAAGCAAATTCAAAACTGATAAAATAAAAGCATATATTATATAGGGAGATCAAACATTATCAAGAATTATAAAAAAAAAATCAATATAGTACTATGTAAATGTTTGTAATGTAAAGAAAATGAATGTGAAACTTTTTATTCTTTATAGAACAAGGTACTATGTAAATCTTTGTAATAATGTAAAAAAAGAGAATGTGATTTTTAAAATAAACATAACGTAGAATTCTAATAGTAGTAAACATAATGCAAATAAACATACAATCTTCATAGGACTAAATTAAACCACATTGAAGGCTTAATGAACATGAAGGCTTATGGAACCTAATGAATACGTGATCAAGTGTCCAACGGTTACAAATAATGAAGGCCTAATAAACACAATGCAAATAAACGTACCAAACAAAAGATAGATCCAATCTTCGTATAATTTCTTAAATTACATAGATATAAACACACCATACAAGCAAACAACTTCATACATTTCCATTAGAAAATTAAAATTACCATAAAACTTACAAGTGTCCAAAGGTTTCCCAATCAAAGCTACTCCAGCCAAAGCTTCTCCGGTTACTGCCTCCATCTTTTCAAACCACGTACAAAAAAAAAAAAAGTCAGTAGTAAAACACATAATATTATAAAGATTCAAAGTAAAAAAAACTGAAAACAAAACCCTAACCTTCAGTGGGTGTTGAACAGTTAGAAGATTGTTGATATTAGTACATAGCACATAGTTATAACAAGTATTAGATGAGATGAAACACATTTATAACATCAAAACCCATGAAATAGAGAATAAAAATTCGGGAAATTAAATTTCACCCGGTGACGAAAAGGGAAACGAATTTCTGAAACCCAATGATGAAACAACACGAACCAAAGTTTTAAGCATCACAAAAGTGTGAAGAATCGAGTTTATGTGACAAAAAGGAACAAAAAGAGGACCATGGTTTTTGGATCGAACATGCTGCAGAAGAAAATAAGGGATTTTTTTAAATTAGAAGTCAGGTTTTTTTTAGGGTTTGGTGTTTGAATCTTCTTCTCAGATCTGAAGCGTAAGAGAACAAGAGAGAAACTGATAGAGAGAAACAATATTAGAACTGGAACGACGCTAGAGTTTCTCTAAGTGGTTTTCTTGTTTTGTGGAGTTAAGTCTGGGCTATTGTTACATGCCTTCTTAACTTGGATACAGGTAGCCCAATACTAGTTTAGGAGTGGCTCGAGTCGGTTTTCGCTGGTTCATTTTCCACCAACCACATCCATCCATAGATTGGTTACCCGAGTGACCCGATTTATCCGCTTTAACCGACATGGGTTAACGGGCCTTTTGGGTCGGCCGGATTGAGCCAATTTACACATTTATGTCCGGCCCTAATTACATGTTAGTGTAGTAAAGGATCCAAATGCCCAAAAGTGATAAGATATTTATTTGTAGGGATAAAAAACCTAAAATTAAAAAATGTTGGGGATAAAGACAAAAATAACCCCTAAAATGAATGACATATTTGCAATTTGGAAATAAATTACAAAAACATATTAGAAAAAATTAATCCCTAAAAAAAAAAATTAAATAATTTTGGTCAAAAATAAATAATGAGAGTTAAGCCTCTAAAATAAAAAAAAATAAAAAAAACGAGAGCTATAAAAAGAGGTTGAGTTAGCCATTAGGGTTTGGTATCGCCGTTGGTTCAGCATTTCATCTCCAGCGCAGCCGAAGAAGGAAGAAGAAGAAGCAGCTGCGAAAATGGTAAATCAAATCGAAACTCCTCAACATCAAATTCCCACTCTTAATTCCACTATTCTCGATTCAATTTTTGATTAATCTCTAATTGCAGCCTTCACACAAGACATTCGTCATCAAGAAGAAGCTCGCGAAGAAGATGAGGCAGAACAGACCCATTCCTTATTGGATCCGTATGAGAACCGACAACACCATCAGGTTAATTTCTTTCTCTCAACAACAACAACAACAACGTTGTATTATTATTGTAAATCTTGTTTGGTTTCTTATGTATATGTTATTTGATTTGATTTTTTTAGGTATAATGCCAAGCGTCGTCACTGGCGTCGTACCAAACTTGGATTCTGAGGTTTTTTAGTTTATGGGTTTAGTTTTTGTTATGAAAAAGACAGTGACTTCTGTTGTTTTGGAGTTTTTAATGTTTTGATTATTGTCTATTGAGATTGAGATCAGTGTTGTTATTTAAGGATGTAATTGTGGTTTTTAAAACCTCATTTTGTTTCATTTAGTGGCTTTGATTATACTCTGATTTTTCATCTTGTGATTTTGATTTTGTTAGTTAGATTGAATGGTTTTAATCTGTTTGTTTATCTGTTTCTGCTGTTGTTATGATGCTTAGATGCGAAATTATCTCCCACATTTGAGCTGATTTTGGTGAAAGTTGTTTGTTATTATAGCCTGTCTAGGTAAACAACTTATTTTGCTTGTGAATAAGCTATTTCAATAACACAAGCTAAAATAAAATCAATTTTTTGTCTATAATCTAATGCTTTTTTTTATAAGCTATTGTTGGTGAAAACTGTTATTATGGCCCTGTCTAGGTAGACAACTTATTAGTATGAGTACTCATGAATAAGCTATAAGCTGTTTTCATGGTTTTTGATAGAACACTATGGTGTTGTTTGATTTATGTAGCTGACCCCACCTAGTGGGTGGGTTCAGGCTTGGTTCTTGTATAAGCTGTTTTCATAAGCTATAAGCTATTCTGGAGATTTTATAGGAAATAAGACGTTTTCGGCTGTTTTCATATAAGTCTTACAAACAGTCACAAGTGCTTATGCTAGCAGATAAGGTCAAATAAGCTAATCCAAGCAGGCTCCATGTTTGTTATGTTTGCATATGTACATGTTATAACAGCTGTTGTCACAGGTTTTCTAAACAGTCACAAGTGCTTATGCTAGATAAGCTCAAATAAGCTAATCCAAGCAGTCTCTATGTTTGTTATGTTTGTATGTATTTCCTCATGGAAGAAATTATGCTTTAGGTTCAGTTAAGCCTGTGTTCTTCCACTGCCCTTGCGCCTGGGTATTTGGTTTAGTGTGTGTTTCTTTTTGGAGGAATTCTTCCCTCCTCGTAACAGTCACAAACGACAATTACTGTTCACTTCACCGTTGAAATGTCGTTATATATGTTTTGGTACAATTTTGTTGTTTGAAAATTAGAAATGCGTATATGATATGAAATCAACATTGTGGAACCTCAAACATAAGACCCGTGATGTACCTTATATTTTGCCTGTGTTCACCCTGTTGAATAATCCTAGAACTTGGCAAGATACTCCTTTGGAAATGAAAATCAAGAGTATTTTTCTTGACATAATTTTTCTTTGGTGAACTGTTGCTTTTACAAATCAAGTTTCCAAAAGTTCATTTTACACAAACACTGATATTCCAAATATTATAAATTTAGGATATAATCCTATTCTATTCTCTCTTTATCTTTTTAAACAAATTTTTCAGTAAATTTTTTTGTATGGTCTCATCTCATGTCACCTAGATAGATTTTTTTGTAAACTTCTTTTTGATGGCCGAGAGAAAGGGAAAATGTAGAAATTAAAGTTTTGTCATTGAAGTTAATTTCTTGTAACTCTTTTTTATCTCTTGCAAAGACTTGTCGATAATGAATTGGAGTTGCTCTCTTCTCCATACGTAAGTCAATTTAGACTGTATTGAGTAAGCAATTTTGTTGTGTTTGTTCCTCTACTCTATTTATCTTGTTCTTTGGATCGACTATTTGTTTACTCTACACATTGATTCTAGATTTATTATTGGTTGGAATTATTATTACCTCTAAATTGTCTTTTTTAACTTATTTATTGATAAACAACAGTTCACGGATAAGAACTACATTTTGGTACTCACTAAATATTGAAAACAGGGTATTTTACACAATTTACTTGTTTCTCAACAAGACGAACAAATCTTAGGTCTTAAATCCTCCAATGTCCTAGAACCCTAAATTCCAAATCCCCTGATTCACCATCAATTCCAATTGTAATCAGAGTTTAGAAAGGGTTTTGCAAACAAACGAACAAGTGGTTACTTTGAACCAGAATTCATATTGAATTTTTTCACCGAGTGTTCATATTGCAAGTGATTCTAACTAATATGATATAGATTCACCGAGATTCTCTAGGTTCATGGAGATTTTCTTTCCATCTTTCTAAGGTTTTGGGTTGTTCACAATTGAAGAGGTGCTTCATCTTGAAGATCTTAATGTTCAAAATTTGGGGTGTCAAATTATGATTTTGGTGGATCTTTGCAAGCAAGAGTGCTCATTTTGGTAATCAACACATTTAGAAAAATACTTGGTTGGTCACAAATGTCCTCAATGTTTGTCATGTATAGTATTCTGTTAGATGCCGCAGAAAAATGAAATCTTAAATAGTTAGTTAAGCAATCAGATGCGAGAAGACATCAAAACACAAATTTGATGGGTTAATTTCTTTGACAGTCACAACATAGTACAAGTTACTACATGATGGCTAACACTTCATTCTCGTACAAACAACCATTAATCACAACGTTCACAATTGTTTGACAGTCACTTTCAAAGATGAGCCACATTGCATATTATCACTCGACTTCACTATATGTTCAACGTTTGGAGGGTATGCGTTAGTCCCTAAGGACATGGCCACAACACATACAAACTGTTTTCAATTGGTTTTGAAAGATAACGATAGAGAAAGTATCACTCGTATGTAAATATTTCTCAATTTCATCATGTAAATTTGCTGAGGAATAGAGCTTCATATATTGTGGTCTATATTGGCATCCAAAAAAATCACTTTCAATCCCCAAATATCAGGAGGTAACTAACTACTCACCCCCATCGTGAAAAGTATTAAAATGGAGATTGTGGCCTAATTTTGTACGTACCACACAGTAGCTAGCAATGGTATTCATTGTGGCACCGAGCAGTGAAAGTTTGCCTTAGACGTAAACCCTAACACCACCACTCTTCATCAGCTGAAGGTCGCAATCGAAGAAATCAACTGCATGCCTGTTTCCAATCAACGTCTTTTCCTTTCTCTGAGTCTCGGACTAAACGATTCCCATCTCATCTCTAGCCTTGGAATTGGACCCTTCTCAACCCTAACCCTGCACACCCCCTTTTATGGCGGTGCAGACGATGACACAATTGGGGCAACCTCCAGTACCGTAAAGGATGAATTAGTCGAGGGGGTGGAGTCTGAGTCTGACGATGAGGCGTCTGAATGTTTCATTGACTCAGATTCAGATGTGGATGATAAGATAGAAAAGAAGTTACCAAATCACAACTTTTTTGAAATTCGTAGGAAGAGACTTGCTGCCGAAATTGAAGACAAATGCTTTAGTGCTATGTTTAAGATCGCTGAGGAGAAGCTCTTGGCTGATATGAAGCTTATGAACGAACAAGAATATGCGAAGCTTTTAGAAGAAGAAAACAAGAAGGCTATGGATGACGAATTGAAGGAGGTCGAGGAGGATAGCAAGCAGGCCGAGAAGAAAGCCAAGAAGGAGGCTAAGAAGAAAGCCAAGAAGGCAAGGAAGGAGCTTGACATGAAGGCTGAGGAGGGGAAGGAGGGATGAATATTTCAAGAATTAGAGAAGGACTACTAAGAAGATTTGCACTATTATGTTTTTCATGATAATAATAATTGTACCAGTAAATGTTCTCCTTTGTGTGTAGTGTCTCTCTTTGAGAAGATTGATATGTTACCTCTGTGTTCTGTGGGTTGTTTTTCTGTTTTCCCAAAATACTACCTTCATAAGGATTTATAACTATTTTGTATTCATTTTTTTACCATGCTTTGAATGTTTAATGTTAGTGTTAATACCTTCCTGCATTGGCTCTTATATGAAAAAAATGCCCCATACTTTTCTTTTAGACCCCGGATAGTCTTCTGAATGAATGAACCATCAAATTATCTGAAGCGACAGCGGCTTGCATGGAGGACTCTGAGGTTTTTCCTTCATGCATTTCTACTGATTGATATATAGTTCTCATGGAGACAAAATTTTAACTTGAATTCTGTTTTCATGCTGTAGGTTATTGAAACAACAAATGGATGGACTCATAAGAAACTTTTCAGAATTTCTTTGAATTGACTTTTTAGGTCTGCACTTTCTTGAAAAGTTATTCTATGCAATGTGATGTGGATTTTAGTCGCAGATGAAGATTCTTAACGCTAAGCCTGTGGTCTTCATAGACATGGTATGATATGACATTAAATTTAATTTAATATACAACAATTAGAATCACATTAGACAAAGGGATTTGTTGAAACAAAATCTTTGGGTTTTTAATTGGTCCCGGAAGACTAAAAACGGGAGTTCCATTAGTCTAAAAGTGCTGCCACTGTACCGGGATCTGCTCCACTTGCTGACCCTGCTGGGTTATAGTGTGAAAACCCAGAACTTCGCTAGGCTCATGGTTAGTACCCTTCCCTGGCAAACTCAGTAGGTAGTTCTGCTTCTATAGGTTTGCCTCCTACTCCCATTTTCAGTTGAGATACGTGGAATGCAGGGTGTATCCTAGCTTCAACTGGAAGTTGCTGGTGGAAAGCCACCGCTCCAATTTTCTCGGTGACCAAGAAACGACCATAGTACCTAGTGTATATGCATCCGCGTTTAAATTGGCTGAACGCACGTTTGAATAGAAGCTTGTAGTTGTAGCTTCTGCATTGGTACGCGATAGTGAACCCCAAACCGCAGTTCCAAACGATCACCTAGCTGAAAGTTTATGATGCAGTTTTGATTTGAACAAACCTTCAATTTGGGTTTTGGCACTTGGAGAATGATCCTCTACTCAGATCTTGTGTTTTCTTTTGTTTGATACATAAGTTTAATTAGTGAGCTGTAGAGTATGGAAAGGGGCAATGGGTTCTTCATGCATTGGTTTAAAGAGGAAAGTGAAAATGTTTTTATATCAGCTGTTTTCATAAGTTTTTCAAATAGTCACAAGTGCGCACTCTAGGCAAGATACAAATAGAGAATTCTAGATGAACTGTGTTGCTCTTATGAATCAAGTTTCCAAAATATCATTTGACACAAACTCTGATATTATAAATATTATATTTACCATTTATTCCATATATTGAGGATATCACAATTTTTTTTCTTTCAGTCTAGACAATTTTCATGTCACCTAGATTTCTTTGAATGCTGTAGTCTTTTCATGGATCCTATTTATGCATGTATTCTTTTTACAACTCACGTGGAGGGATTTTTGAACACATAACTTGCATTGCAACTTTATTTTCTCACACCATTGAATTTTATGCTTGGAAATATCAACATATGAGAACTTTATTTAAAATCCTGCATCATTCGGAGAATATCTTTGAGTGTATTTGAATGAGGTAATTGAGAAATTTTAAAGAATTTAGAATTCTAAGCAATTTAAATTATTCAATTAAATTACTTTCATTTCTCAATACTTTTGTTTGAATGGAGTAATAAAAAATTTCATTGTTATCATTTTTGGGCAACTTTTATAAATTTTAATTTTTTTGCGCCAAATTTTAAAAATGAAATTAGGGGTCAATTTGTAAATTTCAAAAAATTTGATGGGTCAAATTATAATTTTTGAAAAAAATGAGGGGTCAATTTGGAAATTTTGTTAAATTTGAGGACCAAAATGCAAATTCTAAAAAATTCTAACAATGAAGAAATTTGAAATACTTAACTTTTAGGTGTCATTTGAAATTTTCTAAATTTAACTTGAACAAAATACTTCATAAATTTCTATCATTTTGAAAATTCTTCAAATTATCATCCAAACAATGGAATTCACATCAAAATATTTGAATTTCCCCAAAACATTACATTCCCTCAAAACATTCCCCCATCTAAACACACTCTTAGTTTTGGAGTAATACATTTTTACCGGTCGATTGCAAATATTGATCTAGAACCCTAAATTCCAAATCCCCTGGTTCACCAATTCCAATTGTAAATCAGGATTGAGAAAGGGTTTTGCAAAACAAACAAACAAGTGGTTACCAAAATTCATATTAAATATTTTCTCTGATTCAAGTCTCTGGAGTGTGATTGAGGAGTGAGATTGTTTCACTGAGTGTTCATATTGTGAGTGATTCTAAAATGATTTAAATTCATTACAAAGAGAGATATTGTGAGATTCTCTAAGGTTCATAAAGAAATTTTCTTTCTAAGATTTTGGGTTTTCACAATTTAAGAGGTGCTTCGTCTTGAAGAACTTCCAGTTCAATATTTGGGGTATCAAATTATGATTTTGGTGTATCTTTGCAAGGATGAGTGTTCATTTTGGTGATATAACTTGTGATAAAGGCATAAGATAAGTTTCTTAGATTTAAAAAATTAAGTTTTTTTTTGAAAATGATAAGTTTTTAAGCTTTTAAGGTTATGAATGCACCATTTCTAAGAATAAATTTTTAAATTTAGTTTTTTATCTTGTGCTCTGAGGGCACAAATTAGTGAAAACCTTAGAAAAATACTTGGTTGGTCATAATTATTTGAACACTATGCGAGAAATGTAAAAAGAAAAAGATAAATAATGTGTATTTTTAAAATAGAGTAGTGCTAACAACACTATCTTTTTAACACTCTTTTTTTTATTGGCTTAAATCATGATGAGTCTCACACTTTAGAAATGGGTTCCACTTAAAGTGGTGTGTCATACATTGGTTTTATCCAATAAGAGAATGAATGTTGAAGAAAGTGTTAAAAATAGAATGTCCCTAATGTTCCTCTTAACATTTTATTAAAACAATGAAATTTTTGTCTCTGAGAGTTTAACTCAATTGGTAAGGACATTACATTATATATGTAAGGTTGGTCCCAAACACCCTATTTATTTACGATGAATTTCCAGCCGCTAGGATACTAGGAAAAAAACACTAAACTTTTTCGGAAAGAAAAATAGTGAAACTCTTGTGCTCATTGTTTGTCACGTACTTAGATGCCGCATAAAAATGAAATTTTAAAGAATGATAGTTAGTTAATCAAAACAAATGTCTTGATTTTAAATGCATATATCCTTGAATATAAAGGTGGATTGGATTAGAATTTTAAAGGAGAATTTTTGTTTAAAAAAGTTTTGGGTAGTTTAAAAGACCTTGCATGATTTGAATGACTTTCATGATTTTAAAAGACTATCAAGATTTATAATTTGGATTTTAATGAATTTACACCATAAGATTTTAAAGGATTTGAATTAAATGATTTTATGGATTTCATAACTTTTAAGGACTCATTAAATGATTATAATACACTATCTTTCATAATATTCTCAATACAAACTCTTTAATTTATTTATTTATTTGGGGGGATAAGAGAGATGAAAAGTTAGAGAAATAGTAAAATCTTAAAAGAAAAAACAATGCTAAGAAATCTCATGTTTTTATGAAAGACTTTTTCATTCTAAAATTTCACTAAAAAATTCCACAAATTCCATCAAAATCCAATTTATTAAACAATCATTCGAAATATGAATGGTTTTGAATACAACACAACTTTTTTTATGTGATGAAAAGTTTTTATTGAATACCTCATCACTTTCTTTAAATGACAAAAGTCGTTGAAGGAATACCACACAACTCTTTTTTTATACATCACGGCCGTTTCTCGAAATAATGGCAACCGTTAGATCAAGGACTTCCCGGAATACATGAGCAATTGGGGAGGAATAAGTGCTAATATAGTTACCTTTTGTGACATCGTGATATTGTTGTGAGTTTAATTTTTGGGAGAATAAGCATTTTTTTTTAGTTGTAAAAAGTGTTGATTGAATAACACAACACTTTTGATTATAATAAAAAATATTTTAAAATCTCTTAAAATACTAATCCAATACACCTAAAACTTGTGCAAGAAACCAACTACTCACCCCATTGTGAAAAGGAGAATGTGGCCTAATTTGGTACGTACCCTAGTATTCATTGTTTTTAGTATTCATTGTTTTTAGTATTCATTGTTTTTCTAGTTTTTAATCTTAGTCAGTATTAATACCTTTCATATCAACTGCTACTATGCCACCCAATGCTTCGACTCTTATATCAAAATGCTTAGACTTTGGACAGTCTTCCGAATGAAGCATCAAATTATCTCATGTCGCGGCTTGCATGGATGACTCTAGGTTTTTTTTATTGATATATAACTCTGATGGAGACAAAATTTTAACGTAAATTCTGTTTTCATGCTGTGTTTGTAGGTTATTAAAACAACGTCAAACAGAGTCATAAGAAACTTTTTAGAATGTGATATGGGTTTTAGTTGCAGATGATGATTCTTAACTCTATGCTTGGTCTATGCCCCAACCTTCATTTTCCTGTGCGTAAGTTTTTTGGAACCCAAGTCTCTCATAAATCATATATTACACAACTAATCCTATATGACATTTTTTCTTCATTTATCTGAAGATAAATGTTCATGCTCATGCTCATGTTTCAGTTTTACTTGAGAACAACTCATGTCCTTGACTTTCCTGCAAAATAACTGTAATATAACTTTCAAATGAGACAAAAGCTGCTTCCAGATGTGTGCATCTAACTTTTGCCTTGACTAAATATTCTGCTGCATGATATATAATTTAATTGAAGTCTGAACATTTTCTGTTTGTACCTTTATGCTGCTGAATCTACGTTTATTGAGACTGAGATCAGTGTTGTTATGTAAGGATGTGATTGTGGTTTTTAAAACCGCATTTTATTTTTTGAAGTGATTTTGATAATTTGACTTGTCATTTTGATTTTGTTAGGTAGAATGAATGGTTTTTAATCTTTTTAAAACCCTTCTCAACCCTAACCCTTTGCAGCGCCGACAACACAATCGGGGCAACCTCCAGTACCGTAAAGGATGAGAATATAAGAAGTTTTTAGAAGAAAACAAGAAGGCCATGGAGGAGGAATTGAAGGAGGACGAGGAGGATTGCAAGCAGGCCAAGAAGGAGGCTAGGAAGAAAGCCAAGAAGGCAAAGAAGGAGCTTGACATGAAGGTCGAGGAGCCGAAGGCGAAGGAGGAATGAATATTTCAAGAATTAGAGAAGGACTACTAAGAAGATTTGCACTGTTATGTTTTTCATGATAATAATAATAATAATAATTGTACTAATAATATGTTCCTCCTTGGTGCGTAGTGTCTCTCTTTGAGAAGATTGATCTGTGTGTTCTGTGGGTTGTTTTTATGTTTTCCCAGAATACTACGTCCTTCATAAGGATTTATAACTATTTTGTATTCATTTTTTTCTTCTTCTAGTTTTTACCATGCTTTGAATGTTTAATGTTAGTGTTCATACCTTCCACATCAACTGCATTGCCTCTTATATGAAAAAATGTCACTTTTGTGCCCTCCCCCATACTTTTGTTTAGACCCCGGAGAGTCTTCTGAATGAATCATCAAATCATCTGAAGCGGGGGCTTGCATGGAGGACTCTGAGGTTTTTCATTTATACATTTCTATTGATTGATATATAGTTCTCATGGAGACAAAATTTTAACTTGAATTCTGTTTTCATGCTGTAGGTTATTAAAACAACAAATGGACTCATAAGAAACTTTTCAGAATTTGTTTGAATTGACTTTATAGGTCTGCACTTTCTTGAAAAGTTATTCTATCCAATGTGATGTCGATTTTAGTCGCAGATGAAGATTCTTAACTCTATGCTTGTGGTCTTCACATACATGGTATGATACAAACAGAGAATGAGCTTCTACTCAGATCTTGTGTTTTCTTTTGTTTGATACATAAGTTTAATTAGTGAGCTGTAGAGCAAGGAAAGGGGCAATGGGGTCTTCATGCATTGGTTTAAAGAGTGAGGAGAATGGAAGATTATCTAAACCACTTCATCTTGCTTAGTTCTATGGTATGTTCCACTTCAGCAAGGAAAGGGGCAATGGGGTCTTCATGCATTGGTTTGATACGTATGTTTGTTTCTCTCTCCCAAATTTGTCTTTTCAATTGTTTAATTACCGCTTTCTTCCAGAGACCACAACCACAACCACTTCATCTTGCTTAGTTCTATGGTATGTTCCACTCCGGCCAAAACAAATCACGTTCACGTTGCTATATCTGTAATTGCTTCTTTGTTTTTGTGGATTGAACAAAAATCCAAACCAAAGACAACGTTGTATATGTTCCGGCGTTTGTAGTGTTCCCTCCGCAGTAAGTGTATGTCTTTGTTCCTCCCATCTCAATTGTCATCATATCATCACATTTCCTTTGTTGTCGTTAGTCGTCACCGTTCCTTTGCCGTCATTATTCGTTACTATTCCTTTTCTGTTGTCCGCCGCCGTTCCTGTTGTCGCTGCCGCCGTTTCATTACAAAACCTCTCATCATCACAGCCGTAGAGTCTGAGTTCCACATGTTACACTCCAAGTCTCAGACTATGATTCAATGCCACAAATTGAAAATCACTACAAGAAAATAGGCAAATTGCGACACTTCATCTGCGACCCTTAACTTGCAACTGCCTCAAAGTGCATTTTTGCAACAGTTGTTGCGGCTGTTTGCTGAACCGTCGCGAGTTTTCTTTGTTTT
>Ga0228710_1006497_pt1 | contig 17677 bp, 10 predicted proteins | sample MedpolnodulmetaG_FD_177995 | JGI IMG/M metagenome (GOLD analysis project Ga0228710, IMG submission 177995) | Root nodule microbial communities from Medicago polymorpha collected in Santa Monica, California, United States - pink nodules | ecosystem: Host-associated > Plants > Roots > Nodule...
TATATATATATATATATATATATATATATATATATATATATATATATATATATATATATGGGGGCTGCTAACTTACTCCCACCTACACACGTGAAGGAGTAAGTTAGCAACCTTACTCCCACTTGTTTTTCTTTTATAAAAAACCTAACTCTTTAAATTCAACAATATTTAAGCAGGAGGGCACTATCGTAATTTACACAATTTGTTGATAGACTTATTGTTTGATCGGAGAAGGGAAAAACATGGATCCCTTTCTTGATGCACCCACACTCACAGTAACAAATAATTTAAGAATAAAAAGCAGAAATATCTTTCTTTTCAATTCATTTGGAAAGAAATAATTTGAGAAAACGATGAAGGAGTTATTATGGAGAGAGATGAATGAATTGAAAAGAAAGATATTTATGCTTTTTATTCTTAAATTATTTGTTACTATGGATGCATCAAGAAAGGGATCCACGTTTTTCCCTTCTCCGATCAAACAAAAGTTGATCAACAAATTGTGTAAATTACGATAGTGCCCTCCTGCTTAGATATTATTGAAAATAAAGAGTTGGGTTTCTAGTAAAAAGCAAGTGAGAGTAGGGTTGCTAACTTACTCCTTCATGTTTTTAGGTGGAAGTAAAATAGCAGCCCCTATATATATATATATATCAACGCATAAACCAAATGAATCAAATCATATATAATTCAAATTCATCTCTCCCCTGTTAATCCAAACCCCTTTTGCTGCGGTGTAGATCTAACGCAGGGGATGGTATGTCCGTCCTTCACGGCGGCATCACCATCATGTACGACTTTTGGTAGTGAAGACAGAGGAGATTGCGACGATGTGCAAAGATGGATTTGCATTCTGTTTTGTTCTTTTGCCGTTTTTTCCTGTTTGTGTTTTGTTTGTTTTTAGGTGTTGGGCTCAGGAGTGTTTGTTCTGGTGCTTTGTTTTGGTGCTCGGTCTTGGATGTTCTGATTCCGGCGACTGTAGGTGGTGGCATCTCATTCATCTACGATTAATCCTCCTTCATCTTATTTCCGAATCGTGGGTTGTCGTAAGGATCATGGTGGTTGTGATTGTTCATGTCGTTGGTTGTGGTGGGCGCCGATGGCCGTGTAGCTTCGTGTGTTTGGTTTGTGTTCTCTTGGTTCTTGTTCACAGAGATTGGGGTGGTTGCAGATCTGGTCCTTTTTGCGGTGGTTGTGTTTCATAAAACCTGTAAGGGTCTGGTTCGTTTAACCCGAAAGGGTCTGATTCGTTTAACATGAAAGGGTCTGCTTTCTGACGTATTGAACTCATCCCTCGGTCTGAGTTTTTACGCGTTGTTTGTTCGAAATAGCATATTATGTCTGCTGTTGATTCAGGGGGTTGTGGGCACTTGGATTGGTTACCGTGTTGACGGCCAATCCATTCGCTATGTTAAACTTTAACTGTTCTATGCAGATGTCCACTTTTCACGCTTTTTTTGTAACTTGTTTTCGCGCCCGTACGCGGGTTCGCTGGGTTGCGCCAGTGATTAGTGTATTTTTGTTATGATAGATTAGAGTTGTACCTCTTGGACTGATTTATCACGATGTATCCCCGTTTGGGTTATTCCTGGGTCAGGTCCAATGCCCCCAATCTTTGTCTATGTTGGTTTTCATTTATTATATTTTTAATTGGCTTAAAAAAAATTATTAAATCTAATTTTGAACTATGTTCTATTGATTGTCATTGTAAAGTTGGTTTTTGTAGATAAGAAAATGCATGGAGATAAATGATAAGTGGGTTGAAAGTAATTGATTTGGCGTTTTCCAATTTCAATTGTGGAGTGTCCACATCCATTTAAATTTCAGCACATAGTATATGCCGTAGGAGATATGACGAGTAAGGAAACCGTACGCCTCATGACAAAACAATAGACATTGATTCCATGTTAGTGTGCATAAAATGGCAATCCTTAACCCCACCACTACACTCCTATGCCAAGCACAAATTCAGCCTACCCGGGTGAATTTGTATCTTATAGCAATCTACTAATTAACACTACGGTTTTTCAAACTATTTTTTTTTAGTTCGAACTACGGACCTTACATATATTATACATTGTCTATACTAAGTAAATTAAGTACACGAGAACAAACTATATATGTTTTAGTTGTAAAGTAATACCAATTTTTTTATGATTAATCTCAATATCGAATATTTAATTGGTGATCTTTAATAGAAATTTTCTCCCAATCTTTTTTATCCATAACGTTTGAACTTCATATATTGCGTAAAGGATTCAAATTCAATTCTACAAATCAACTATCATATGCGTTAGCCACTATTTATTTTTAAGTTAACTTTTTTTTACTCCATCCGTTCCTAAATACACGTCGCACTGCACACATGTCAATATACAATTTTGACTATGAATATATTTAATTATCTATAAAATTATAAAAATTTGATATTTTGAAAATATTTATTGAGATTAATCGAACAGCATCTTACATGTTAATATTTGTATTTATATATTAATAAAAAATTTGGTCAAATTGTAAAATTGCGACATGTATTTAGGAATTGATGGAGTAATTACTTGAAGTAAAAGGTACTTTTTTTTCTTCAAATAATTTATGTAAGCAATATATATATATGTGTGTGAAGTGAGAGGAGTTGTTAACATGAGAGATGAAAGCATTGAATAATAATTGTTGAATTAACATTAACTGTTGAGGTTAAACTAGGTAAAACAAACTTTAATGCACTAGTTTAATTTCAACGTTAATGTTAATACAATGATTATCATTCGATGCTCTCACCTCTCGTTGTAACATTTCCTCACACAAATAACATTGAAGTAAATCTTCCTTCCCCACTAACAGATAATATATATGTCCTTTATTATATGGTGGGTCAGTAATCGTTAATGTAAATCCTCTCAGCGTAGTTTATGTGAGCTTAGCTCAGTTGATAAAAACAATGTATAATATATGCAAGGTTCGAGATTCGAACCCTGGACACAAAAAAAAAATATCCTCTCAGCGTAAATCTTCTCTCTCTTGCAACAATATCTGGTTTATGCCTCCATTATGGTTGATATCTAGAAACAAAATAAAGATTTTTTTTTCTTTTCTTTTTACAATCATATCATCAATATAAATGGTTCACCCAATGATATTCAACATCGCATTCCAGGTATAAAGGAAACCATTCAAAATACTAAGCTATTGCCTAAAGTCAAAAGTAAGAGTGGATTCACCAAAATATAAGCAATAAAGTATTGACTAAGCTATTATTTGTTGTGTTCAAATAAGGTATAATAAATACCATCTAGAAGTAATTCACTAGAACACATGAGTTTCTAAGCTTGGTTTCATACATATGTTATGGAAGGTTGAACATGACATGATACAACGAATATAGCTCCACACCAATGATATCGAAGAATGAATACACACTTCAGTAAAACATACCTAACCATGGTATCACAATGTGGAAACCTAGGGATTATGGGACTTCCCTATTTAACTCGTACAGTCCATGCCAAACTATGGATATCGTATGTCACCTTTTGGTATATATGAAATACTTGAATTCTCTAAGGCAATAATATTGCTACTCACATTATCTTTGTTTTACATTGATTTTGTCTTCATTCAATTAATGGGATAGAAATTCTTACAAATATTGAATTATGGTTGTATTGTTTTCTGACACAATACATTTTGGAATTTGAAAATTCCTTCTTTTATTGAGTATTTGTCAGATGACTAATTTTATTCATTGAGCTCACAATCCAAAATTTGATCTCTTTTACTAATGAAAATTATGTGTATAATTTTTAGACATAACTTCATGACAATAATAAGTGGTAGTTTTTCAAATAAGATGGAACATGGTTTATCAAGTAGAGGATCCATAAATTATATTGCTTCAAATAATTCATATTTAATTTTGGGTTAATTAAGTTTTTAGTCCCTATAAATATTCACAGTTTTGTTTTTAGTCCCTACAAAATAAAATCACACTTTTTAGTCCCTATAAAATTTTCCATCAGTATTTTTAGTCCATATAAATATTTCTATCAGCACTTTTAGTCCCTGTAAAAAATTTCCATCAATAGTTTTGGTCCCTAAAATGTTTAAGGAAAATGTCAAAGGGACTAAAAAGTGTGATTTTATTTTATAGGGACTAAAAACAAAACTGTGAATATTTACAGGGACTAAAAACTTAATTAACCCTTTAATTTTTAGTGTTCTAATTTCTTCAATATTTCTTTCTTCTAACCCGATGATAGTTACATTAAAATGATAGAGGATGGTTTTCATAAGATTTCATATTTTGTGTTTTCTACTAAAGGCAAGCTCTTGTTCTTTTTATCTATAGAAAAATTTGTTTACTTAATTTTTTTTACCAAATGAAAATTGATTGTTCCTTTTTGTCTATGTTAATCTTGAATTCATTGTCATCCCTGAATTCTAGAGTTCTTCGACACAATATGTTCATCTATACAATCAAGTAAATTTATCAAATAAAAATAATAAGTCGTTCACTTAAATATACGGGTTACCATCAAAATTAGTTATGTGCTAGAATTAGAAGTCTACATGGTTATAATATCCTACTTTCTTAACATAGATGAATAAAGGGAAATGTTAACTTTTTTTTTTTGAAGGGAAAGGGAAATGTTAACTTGTATCCTTATGACACAAGTTAATGAATCAAATATGGAAATGGTTTATTGAAATGTGTGCATTATATTTAATTTTTAACTTTTGAATGCACAAAATTTTTAGAAAATATTTCTTTTTTGGGTTTCATAATATATATGATTGATGGTCCATAGAAGGTCTCGTTAATCTTTCTGCTCGTGATAGCATATTTCGAGGCATGATATTGACGAATCTTAGTTCTTTGTCTAATCAAATATGATCAATTATGCTCTTTTGATCCATTATATGGTATAATTTTGGTCATCTAGTCATCGAGATATCTTATGAAAAGGGTTGGTTTAATATTTGTCTAGAGAGTTAGTCTCAAATGAACATTCTTTGGCTCGAAAATCTTCTTCTTTTGTTACATGGAAACTGAAGATTAGATGCATTGTGTAATTAAGCTCGTAAAATAAATGAGTTTAAGATGTTATCATATTTATGAGAGGAAAACAAGTGTGGAGATAAAATTATTTCTTTATGGGATATTATACCTAACTTTATCTATGATTTATTTTTTGATAGATTTGGCTGAAATTTTTTGGTATTGTTAACTTTGTTCATTTGCTTTATGTCACCTTGTTTTTCTTCTTATTATTATGGATATATTTATGGGTTAATTAAGTTTTTAGTCCCTATAAATATTCACAGTTTTGTTTTTAGTGCCCACAAAATAAAATCACACTTTTTAGTCCTAATAAATTTTTCCATCAACATTTTTAGTCCCTATAAATTTTTCCATCAGCACTTTTAGTCCCTGTCAAAAAATTTCATCAACAGTTTTGGTCCTTAAAATGCTTAAGGAAAATGTCACAGGGACTAAAAAGTGTGATTTTATTTTGTAGGGACTAAAAACAAAACTGTGAATATTTATAGGGACTAAAAACTTAATTAACCCTATATTTATTAAGGTTTTGTAAATGACTATTTTTTTTTTAATAATTGTAAATGACTGTTGGTTTGTTAGGGTGCCAACATATTTGATATTTCAAGTAATCATTATGATGCCTTTGTACTTTCAGTTTTTGTTTTGAATATCATTTAAAAAAAATTATTTTGGTAATCTATACACTATTATTTTGTATATTAATAGACTTAGTTTAGGGACAAATCAAATGAGAAATTCATTAAGCATCAATAAGTAGCCTCTTTCAAAAAATATGTAAGGTCTCATAAATCATACTCTATTTTGTATATCATCGTGAAATAAAATGTTTATGTGAATGATAATGTTGAATTAATCAGGCAACAAAAAGAAAGTGCATAACTAAGTTTTTACACCAATTGTGAATTATTATTACTTTAAATTTCCCTTTTCTTTCATCAAATGATGAAAAGTTAATTAAAACGAATGAATTCTTATTATATGAGCAAATTTTACGCTACCCTTTAGTAAATGTTCTCAAGGGACAAACACAACACATCGATGTATTTAAGAGACATTTAATAAGTATTCTAAATTTGAAGAGGTTTTTAACAACTCCTTAAGTACTAAAAATATTTGATTATTTCAAGCACAACATGTGCTTAATACACTATAAAGTGAGCAAACTATGTTCTATTAGTTACATGTAAGGACAGAAAAATATGGCTAAAACTCTTAAAAATGTTTATTCCATAATTATATTTCTTTCCATATTTCTTTTTGTAATGAAGGTTGACGGTGGTAAGCTATTTTTTCGTCCTTTTTAAGTGTTCTTCTTTAGTTTTTTGTTCGTACACAATATTTCATCTCATTTTATTAATATTATTATATTCTCTTTATTTACTTTAGAGCTTATCAATTGTATAACGGATGATGATTGTCCAAAGAGTGAGTTTCGGAAGTGGGTGTGTATTAACAACATATGTAGAAAGATGTGTAGAACCAAGGTGATTGAATGAGTACTGGAACCAAGAGAGCACACTATTTCATCCACGAAAGAATGGGTTCTTAAGTTAGAATATTCTATAATTGCCATTTAGTTAGTTTTTTTGGCATCCAATATTATATATTTTTTTTTTTTCTTTTCAATTTCACAGACCTTGCAATAGGTTTTATATTCTAAGATGTTGGTAATAAAATGAAACATGAGACTAAAGAATATTAAAACTAGTGTTCTCTCTCTCTCTCACAATTTCTGATGTATCGCCATTGCCACTAATTTAAAAATATCGTATTTTATTTTTAAACCCACCACCTATCATAATATTTTTAATAATTAAGTGGAAACAAAATTATTTTACTTCAGAAGACAACCTATGTTAGATGTGTACTAAGGATGGTAATTATACTATTAAATCAGAATATTATTGTAGTAAGGATTGGGACAAGGACACGACTTTACTCAGTTCATACAATACATCATAGAGTTCTATTGAGTTGTCGATAACTCTTTATCTCTTCTCTCTTCTCCCTCTTTCTGCTTGATGTATTTCTGAGCCACTTCCCCCTTTCGGAATTAAGAGTATTCTTAAGATCATAGTCCTTTTCCAGATATATGTCCCTTCGAAATTAAGAATGATCTTAAGAGCATGATCTCTTTGATAATATATGTCCCTTCTCTTGTACAAAAAAAATAAAAATACATGTCCCTTCAGAATAAAGAGTATTTTTAAGATTATAGTCATTTTCCGGAATAATGTCCCTTTGGAATTAAGAATGATCTTAAGAGTATAATTCCTTTCGAATGGTGGTAACACCATATTTGAATATAATTATATCTGTCTTATCGCTTCTTTAACATTAACGTTTATCTTAATTCTTTTACTTTCAATCTAACAACTTTCTTAAGCTCATTATTGTTATAAGGAAATTATTTTTATCTTCATCAAATTATCTTAAACACTTACTCCATATCTCTTCATCTTTCACTTCTTTAACTTAATCATACTTTAAGAGAATAGTTCTACTAGGCTACGACTTATTTCCTTCAACCAGACACTTGTTTCATTAATTATAACTAGTTACCTCCTAGGTTCAGCATATTCTACACAGTATTATTAATGTCACCTCTTAAGTACTTACTACTAGGGTCAACTCGATTTCGGTATCTTTCGTTAGCTATAACTAATTACTTCCTAGGCAGATATATATTAATAGCAAGATATAAATATCAAGACATAAGCATCAGGATAGTAATATCAATATTAGACCCTGTCACAACCTAAGTATCTAATCTAGGGTTGCGCTACTACAAAAATAAACTAAATTCCTAATAAAACTAAATAGCGAACAAAAAATAAATAAAATATAAATGACATTAAATTAAATAAATATCCAACAAAAATAAATAGAGTTTCATCTTAGAACTCTAACCTAAAAAGATTTAGTTACATATGATAACTAAAAACAAAATTACTAAAGATAAAAACATACCCTAGAAAAATAAGAAGATAGAAACTCCTCCAAAGCTCCTAGAAATGCCTTCCTCTTGAACTACTCCAATTCTGAACGAGAAATTATGAATGAGGAAGGTTGGTATTTATAGTGAGAGTTTATACCTGAATTTGTGCTAAAAGTGCGGGCTTTACCCACAAAATTTTAGGAAAAGACGCTTGCGCCCCGCGCTTTTCAGATGCACGGGGCGCATAGCACACATGCTAGGCGCATGTGAGTGCCTCCAAAACCATGCCCTAGGCGCATGGCGCACTGCCATGATTCCCTAGGCGCATGGTGTTGTTTCCCGGGCTCAGTTTCTCTGATTTTCCGTCGTTTTAGGTGTTCTTCTTCAAATAACTTGCCTCAGAACTTTGGAACAGAATTTCTTTCTCTTGTAAGTCTCCTGAGGCCTCTTGAATCTTCACTATTGGTCTTCCTATGTCTTCACAAATCTTTGGATGTTCTTGATTTGCCGATTTGCATGATTTCTTCGTGAATTACTTCAAAAACCCCCTAAAATTGCTATGTTTCGGGAAAACTAGAATTACATACTCAAATATAGAAAACATTACAAAAGTCCCAAAATCATAGACAATCATTCTAATACTCCTCCTTTTTGCTGCTAAAACCTACTAAAAATGACTGAAAAACATGATAAGAATAACGTAAGATGACATGTCATCAGGTTACCCTACCATTTGGAAATTAATTTCCTCTTAACCTATCCAATCACACACTCTTTTCACGGTTAACTTCTTAATTCAATTACCCTAATTTTGGTTTTATGAATCCTAATCTTTCAACAACAACATTAACTCTCATCACATCTGTTCACCATCATTCTCCTGCCATAATCTTTATCATAACAACACTTAAATTCATAAGAGTAAACAACATCACAAATAGAATAAAGGCATCCTAAGATGAAAGGATTCTCCCCGTTGCCTCCTTTCCTCTTCTCTTCTCTTTGATTCTCACGTACAACAATAATGAGGTTTCTGACTTTCTATTCTTGTATTTATATTAGAGAATTGGACTATTCATCTATTATTATTTCTCTCTCCTCCAGTTATCATAATTTTACTTCCCCTCCTCCCCCATTTATTTTATTACATCTATTCCCGCCTCCCATCTATACTGTTTATTATATTATTCCTCTCCTGATTATTTTAATTCACACAAAGTATCAATAATCACCAAAAATCATATTTTCTCAACAACGACATCTTATTTCCATGTAAAATGTCTCGTCATCACAATAATAAATCAAGACATTGTTTAATTAACTATATTAAATAAAATAAATAAAATTTGGGGTGTTACAGGCGGCGTGATTGATAACTTGTCTTGCACAATTTTGTGTATTGCTACGAAACATCTTAAAGAGAGCGACCTGATTGTGACTCAACCCAATATAATAGTTTGGAAATCTAAATCCAACAGATATGCAACAATAGTATATGCTTCACCCCATAATTGGATCAATAGCATTTGCTTTCACAGATTTTTCAACAATGGTGATCGTAATCGGGCCCTTGATGCCAATTTGATAGAATAATAGTGAAATTGGGAATTTTTAGAAGAAAGGGTGTGAGAGAATTGAGAGAGATTGAAGAGAATCGAAGGGAATTTTTATTGAATGAATTGCATTACAAGTAACAAACACATAGTCTATATTTTATTACAAAAACTTAACAAACTTCAACAAATTTTCTAACGAACTAAATTATAACTTCCTAAAAAAACCCACCACCTTTCATTATATTTTTAATAATTAAGTGGAAAGAAAATTAGACATTGCTAAAAAATTGAGATCAAAGACGGACCAAATTCGTGTCTAGCCATATGAGAGATAGAATAAGAGACATGAATAATTCCTCTCCAAAATACCGGTCACAACCCCATTATTTGTTCATCATGCATTACACAATCTATAATGGACAAACTTTGAACTAATAACCCCAGTCATAAGAAAAATGACACTTACAATACATTTAAATATATAGTCATAGTAAAAATATATTTAAATAACAACTAGTCATAATAAAATTGCCCACAACATAAAAATAAGGCTTTTATATGTGTTTAGTCCTTGCAAATAGGGGTCATTTAAAAAACAGTCAATGTATTCCTTAATCCTGACATTTTGTCCTGCCAAAATTTAATCATTTAAAATTCAGTCCCTATACCCATTTAATCACTTCCACGTCACTAAACATCTGACGTATCTCTTCGACTCAGCAAAGTATGGCTTGAAGTGACGAAAATACCCCTCATCTTATCAGAGCTGTGTGAAACGACGAAAATACCCATGCTATCATTTTCTTTTCCTTTTCTCTTTTATGGCTCCTCCACCATTACCTTCTTCTTCCTTCTTTCTTCTCTCCCACCACCGCCCCCACCAAAAACAACTTCCCTCAATCAACATCGATTAACAACATCAATCCAAATTCAGTAACACACACAATTTCCCTGCAAATTTAACAACATCATTGTTATTGTTTTTCCTTTATTCAAAGATCGATCTCAAAGAGTGGAAACGAAAATGGCGGAGAGGGGTTTGTAAGATGTAAGGAGAGCGGAAACGGAAACCGTTGTTGGAATCTTGAGTAAATCGGTGAATCCACTAGTGAAATCGGGAAGTGGTGACCGGATTTCGTTCGGTGACGGTGAGTTTAATTTTGTATTCTCCGGTGAAGACTCATTCACGAGATTAGTGAAACCGGCGATATTCGTGGCGAAGATTTCTTGGAGGATGAAACGCGTGGACAGAAACAAAATCACTATTTTTCTTGTATTCTCTGTTTTTTTATGTTTTTTTTATTCCGGCGCGTTTTCCGGCCGTTGTTAAAGGTGGTGCGATGGAGGATTTCATCGGAGTAAAGATCCACTTTGCGACGCAATTCCGAAGAACAATGTTGGGTTTTGATGTTTTGGGACGAGATCTATGGAAAAGAAGTACGAATGCTGGCTTTGTTCTTCTTCAATGGAAGAAGATGAAAGAGAATGGTATTTTGGTCCTTTCCTGTTTAACTGGAACAACTAAGGGTATTTTGGTTATTTCGTATGTGTATGAATCAATTAGCAGTGCAACCTCACTAGATTAGTGATGTGGCAGTGATTAAATGGGTTTAGGAACTGAATTTTAAGTGATTAAATTTTAACAGAACAAAATGCAAGTATTAACGAATACATGAACCAAATTTTAAATGACCCTTATTTGCAGAGACTAAACACATATAAAAATGTAAAAATAAATTTAATACTATAGAAATATGAATCTAATCGATGAAATGATCATCATCCATGTTATATTAACCCATATCATTGATGTAATCATCCTCTCGTACCATGCAATACAATCCTGTCCTTCATTCCTAACACAACTTTTAGAAACACCTGATGCCATCCATTCAATGTTTGTTTTATTCTTTTTTGTTCAAGATTCTTTTGTTTAAATTGGTTTGTTAATGCTTGAAGATTATATCTTGATGTAGCAACCTCTTTAAATAATGTTGTATCATTGTGATATTTTTTTTTGTAGATGCTTTAATAGAATCAACTTCAAATCCTAATCTAAATATACCTCAATTCTTGTTGATACCACCAAATATTTCCATGTATATGTTATTATCTGAATGTACCATATTCTGATGACTACTTCCCTCACCACATAAGGTTCCCTCTCACTTTTCTATATATTTCTTGAAAATATAATTATTATTCAATATTTATTTGTTTGAAAAGGATAAATTAAATTAAAACAACACTTAATAGAGAACAAGTAGTGTGATGAGTAAACAAAAAATAAACATATATACTGCACAACAAGGATAATATTACTTACTGAAAGCTCCACACCATAATCACATACCATAAAATATGATAGAAATTATAACATCATCGTCTTCATCACCAAAAATTATCTTGTTGTTGTTGTTGTTAAATTGTACGTAAGCAATGACTATTTTTTAGTTTTGACAATTAGTCTTGTTTATGAAATTTCAATTAGTATTGCCAAATTAAGCCAAATAAATAAACTAACCAAAACATAAGTGTTAAGCCCAATTCCAATTGATATTGTGTGTAGACGTGTAGGCATGGGAGTAACAAGAATAAAGTAGAATATTGTAGAATATTATAGGAAGAAATGATATGAGAGATAGTGAGAGTGAGAAAAATAAAGAAAATGTGTGGAGAGAGAGAGAGAGGAGAACCAAACTTAAGAAGAGAGAAAAGAGACGCTGAAAGAGAGAAAGGAATGACCAGAAGTCATCATCCATTAGAGAAATGATGACATACATGCAACTGATACTTTTCTTTCTAGAAGTACGTATGCTATCAATTAAACAAATGATACAAGGAAGCATTTTTTCCAACAAATAAAATTAGTTGCTTATAGTTTTTTCTAATGGTATTTTTTATGGGATATTACCATTGACTTTGATTTATTTATTGATAGGTTTGGCTGCAAATTTTTGCTACTGTTATTTTTATTTTATTTTTTTTATGGATTTTGCTTTATATCACCCCTTGTTTTTTAGGTGTGTTATTTGAACAACCATTTGTGACAACTTTTGGGACAACTATAAATTTATAAAGAAAAGTAAGTATTAACACGGAAACCAAATCAATAGAGAGAGAAAGGAAAATATAATGTGAGTATGAGAATGAGAAATAAAGTTGTCGTAAAATAGTTGTACAAATATCTTTTTTTTTTTCCTTCTTATTATTATCATCGATATTTTGGTTAAGGTTCTGTAAATGATTGTTGGTTTGTTAGGGTGCCAACATATTTTGGATTTCAGTTAATCATAAAGATATCTCTATAATATCATTTTGGTTTTGGAAGTGTGAATCATTTCAAAAAAAATTGTTATTGTTAGTAATTAATACACTATTATTTTGTATATTAATAGACTTAGTTTAGGGCCCTTAAAATAGACTTGGTTTAGGGACAAATCAAATTAGGAATTCATTAAATATCAATGAGAAGCCTCTTTCAAAAAATATCTTGTGTGATCTCATAAGTCCTAATCTATTTTTTATATCATTGTGAAACAAAATATTTATGTAAATCTTAATATTGAATTAATCAGGCAACGACAAAACTATGCGTAACTATGAGTTTACACCAATTGTGAATTATTATTATTATTATTATTATTACTATTTATAATTTCCCTTTTCTATCATCAAATAATGAAAAGTTCATTAAAAACGAGCGAATTCATATTATATTAGCAAGTTTTACGCTACCCCTTTAGTAAATGTACTAAAACGAAAAAGACAACACATCGATGTATTTAAGAGACATTTAATAATTATTTTAATTTTACATAGGTTTCTAACAACTCTTTAAATGCTAAAAATATTTCAGTAATTTGAGCACACCATGCGCTTAATACACTATAAAAAGAGCAAACTATATTATATTTGTTATATATAAAGGCAGAAAAATATGGCTAAAACACTCAAGTTTGTTTATTCTGTAATTATATTTCTTTCTCCATTTCTTGTTGTAATGAAGGTTGACGGTGGTAAGCTATTTTTCAATCATTTCCGAATTTTCTTTAGTTTTTTTTTTCCGTACATAATCTTTTATCTCATTTTATTTTATAACATTATTATATCGTTTTTAATTATTATAGAGCTTATTAAATGTACAACGGATGCTGATTGCCCAACAAGTTTGAATCGCAAGTGGTTGTGTATTAACAACATATGTAGAAAGATGTGTGTTACCAATGTTTGAGTGCCATAACCAAGAGAGTACACTTACTCCATGAATGAAAGAACGAGTTCTTACTCTGGAAGAAAATCTATGCATATATCTTATGCTGAAATATTCTATAATTATCATTTCATTATTTTGTTGGCACCTAATAATTATATTTTTTTTTAAGGAAATTATATGTTTTTTTATTTGTATTTTTTCTATTACACGGACCTTGCAATAGGTCTTGTATTCTAAGATTTTGGTAAAATATGACACTAATTTTGGATGAATTGCCATTGCCATTGCCATTAACTTAGGCATATCCCATTTATTTTCAAAACCACCGCCTATTATAATATTTTTAATAATTAATTAAATATAAAACTATTTTACTTCAAACTCTGTAACACTACTAAAAAAATGAGATTAAAGACATACCAAATTCGTGTCTAAAATTGACCAATTCTATCTTCAGCCATATTAGAGACGGAATCAAAGACATAGTACATGATTCAAGAATTCCTCCCCAAAATACGAGATTTTGCTAGAAAGAAAAATCTAATGCTAACAATACACAGAGATAGATGATTCCATCTCTAAATCTATTTTTTTTTTTAATTTATTCATCATTCATAACATAGTCTATCTATATATTATAATGGACAAAATTTGAACTGATAATGTCATTCATAAGAAATATGATCCTTACAATACATTTACAAAATATAGTTAAATAAAAACTAGTCATAATAAAAATGTCCACAATTTTAAAATAAAATTAGTACTATAGAAATATGAATATAATTGATGAAAGGATCATCATCTGTATTATATTGCCCCATGTCGTTGATGTTATCATCCTCTCCTTTCATGCCAATACCATCCTCTCCTTCATTCGCAACATAAGTTTTAGTAACACCTGCTAGCATCAATTCAATGTTTGTTTTATACTTTCTTCTTCAAGAGTATTTTGTCAATGCTTGAATTTTATATTTTAATGTAGCAACCTCTTCTGATTATGTTGTATCATTATTATTATTTTTTTGTAAATTCTTTAATAGAAGCAAATTGAAACCCTAATCTAAATATACACCCATTCTTGTTTTTTTAGGGATACATATCCCTACTTGTTGATACAACCAAATACTTTTATGTATATGTTATTATCTGAATGTATCATAGACCAATGACTACTGCCCTCACCATATGAGGATTTGTCTTTTTTTTTTTATCCATTTCCTAAAAATATAATAATAATTCAATATTTTTTTTTAAAAAAAAGAAAAATTAAATTAAAACAACACTTAATGGAGAACAAGTAGGATGGTGAATATGAAAAATATAAACATATATTGCACAATAATCCAGGCATTACTTATTGAAAGTTCCACACCATAATCTCATACCACATAATATTACATAAATTATAACATTCCCATCTTCATCACTAAACCTTATCTTATTATTATTACTATTATTATCATTTTTACTTATTATTGTAAATAGTATGTAAGGAATGACTCTTTTTAGTATTAACAATTAATCATGTTTGTAAAATTTCAATTAGTATTAGCAAATTAGACCAAATAGAGAAACTCACTGAAACATAAGTATCAAGCTCAATTAATATCATGTGTAGACTGTAGTTATGAGAATAACAAGAATAAAGAATGATATTATAGGAAGAAATGATACGAGAGATAGTGAGAGTGAGAAAAAGAAAGAAATTGTGGAAAGAAGGAGAGGGAGAGAAGAGAACCGAAAATAAGAAGAAAAGAGAAAATGAACACTAAAAAAGAGAAAGGAATGACAAGAAACCACCATCCATTAGACAAATGATGGCATACATATAACCTATACTTTTATTTCTAAAAGTATGTATGCTACCAATTACACAAATAATACAAGGTAGAATTTTATCCATCAAATATTTCTCAATTGGCATGTCATCCAGCAACAGAAATAATAAAAACTCAACATATTTAATTGAGAAGATCATGTTATTGTCAAACTTCAAAGAAAGATAAAGGTAGATATGACAATTATAATTTGTACAATTTATCTGTAATTGTGGTTTCATGTATCTTAATTTAAAAGAAAAAAACATAATTAGTTCCTTTAAGATAACACATATACTTACAACAATCTTTGCTTGGTTTTCATTGAACCATTCGGTTACCCCTTGGCCTATGAAGCCTCTTGTAAAACCCATAACATGTGGGTTCCTATTCATGTAGAATATCTACAACAAAAAATATCAAGCTATTACAAATTTAATTAAACATTCATTCATATAATAACAGTTACAAACCATTCTTTGTAAGTGTATAATGTAACACCCCTATTTTTAATATTAATTTATTAGATATTATTATTATTATTGACTGTTTGACATTATTATTTTATAATTATTGTTATTTGAATTAAATTAGTTTTTGACATGTTTGGATGTGTTATTAGTTAATTGGGATAGACACATTGGATTAATAAGGGTAGTATAAATAATCTATAGCTTTAATTAATGGTAGTAGTTCAATTAAAAGGGTTTTTCTAACATGTGCAACATTGCAAATGTTAAAACAACTAATAGTAGTAACTTTTTCTTGGAAAACAACAATTATTTATTCAAATGTTTTATACTTAATATTAAATGTGCAAGTTCCAATACAAATTTTTTATTTTAAACTTCTTATCATGTGCAAATTTACACATGATAGAAAAATCCTAATTAAAAAGAGAATGAGAGAAAGTAAATTTTAAGAAGAAAATTGCCTTTTTGGTGAGAATAGGGAAGTGAGGTACAAATAGTAAATCTGTCTAAAGATTATGTGAGAAAATAAAAATAAATAAAATCTGAATTTGTTAAAAGATAACGGGTAGAGTTTCAGAAGAATTAAAACCTAAATAGTCTTTATAAATAGTGAGGAACAATAGAGAATTAGCATTACAAAGAAAACGACTAGAGATCAAAGGAAAACTACGGTTGTGGAGAGAATAGGCATAGTGAGATGAACCTGGAGAGAGATTTCACCGTAGGGATTCATTCAAATTCTGCAAACTAGAGATAAGGGGGAGTTTTATTTATCATAAGGGTTGTGTTCTCATGTGAGTAGTGAAGGGTTTTAAATTTTCGTTGTTTTCTTATTCCTTTGACAAACTTATGATTAAATTCGTGTTATTTTATGTTGGTGTAATTATGTGTGATTGTTGTTGATTGGAAAAAATATGTTGTGGGTTACTTGTGACATTTGTATGAAAGTAGGATTAGTAGATAAATTTTAAGTAGGTATTTGGATGTAATATATGATCTCCTAGAATGGAATAGGTGATAGTGATCTTGATGCAAAAGAATAGTGGATATTCTGTTTCTGGTGGACATAGATAGTTATGTGTTGGTTTCCTTAGGTTTGAAGGTTTATTTAAAATATAGGATTTAACTATTGCGGGTGTAGTTAATTTTCAACCTTGTGTATAATCCAAGTATTGGTAAATCAAAGAAGGATTTGTTGCTTATAGAGGGCTAGAAACTCATGAAAATTACCTATATTTATATAATTTGGCACGACATGCCAAATTGGAGTTATAGTATGCTGCACATGAATTGTAAAGAAGACACATACACATCGGTTTCAATTTATGGATCACTATTCAATTAATCTTTCCATCCTTTTTTGATCATAATAATATTATGATCTTAGTCGAGTGTTAGTGATTGACTTTGAAATATATATATGTAACGCCCATATTAAAAGAGTCTAGAATATTTAACACGTACGTTATAACTGATACTGGATACATTAATCATACAATGCGAAAATACAACGTAAGTCGAGATCCTGATACATGAGTCATCTCAAGTCATATATTACATTATTTATGCGTAGCCAGTCTAATGAAACAAGTACAATCAGTTTCATCATGAT
>Ga0228710_1006498_pt1 | contig 17676 bp, 10 predicted proteins | sample MedpolnodulmetaG_FD_177995 | JGI IMG/M metagenome (GOLD analysis project Ga0228710, IMG submission 177995) | Root nodule microbial communities from Medicago polymorpha collected in Santa Monica, California, United States - pink nodules | ecosystem: Host-associated > Plants > Roots > Nodule...
GTTTTGCAAGACCAAAGTCTGATACTTTGGCGATGAAGTCCTGGTCAAGAAGTATGTTATGAGGCTTGATATCAAAATGCAAAATTTGCATGTCACAACCTTGATGCAAATAAGCAATTCCACGTGCTATTCCAAGCGATATCTCGTACATTTGCTTATAAGTTAAGGAAATATGATCTTTCCTAGAGGAAATATATCTATCAAGAGAGCCATTGGGCATGAAATCATAAACAAGAGCACATTTTGATCCCTCAACACAAAATCCAACAAGTCGCACCACATTGGTGTGATGTATTTTTCCTATGGTTGCAACTTCATTGATGAAATCTTGTCCATTTCTATTTCCCTTAAGTTTGCCCAATATTTTTATGGCTACCAAAGGCCCACTACGAAGCTTTCCCTTATAAACCTTACCGTATCCTCCTTCACCCAACTTTTCCTTAAAGCCTCTCGTCATCTGCTTTATCTCTTTGTATGAATACCTAATTGGTAGGAGGGAATTTTCTTGAAGAAAATCTTCGATGTTTTCATACATTGATGTATGTCGTGCTCGATATGTACGTATCAATTTTGCAAAGAAAACTATGAGACCTATCATACATCTAACAATAATGTATGATGACAAAATATACCTTCCAATGATATTTCCTATGTCAAGACCAAATTTAGAGTCGGAAAATCCCTCAGCTCCACCGGCTATTGTCACACCTATTGCATGTAGTAGTCCTGCAATAATAGAATGACAATAGAGTGTTCAAATAATATCGTGAATATGACATTACAAAAAAAAAAGTGAATATAAAAAATTACCTTGGGCAATTCCGTACGTAATACCTGCGAGAGATTTTAATGAAGTCAACTAACAAATTGACACAAAAAGAGTAAGCAATAAAAATAATGGTTTATTTAAAATTCGAAAATATATTATCTATATTTTAAAAATCATTTTTAAATAAGTGAATTACAATGTGGATACTAGTTGGACAATTTGGTACAGTCAGCTAATGCCACGCATATACAAATGTGACAAATCATAAAAAAAGTGAGGTTAGGGACTATTTTAAAAAACAAAAAAAATTTTAAGGACGTTTTCTAATTTTTTTTTCAGGGACCAAAATCATATTTTAGCCTTTATAAAAACATAATACAATGAATACTCAAACTCATAATTAAACTCAATACGAAAGAAGACATAATGCAAAAAAAAGCAACCAACTACTAAATACAACGAGCACACGAGACAAAAAGGAAACAAATGAAGCCTAATAAAAATAAGGCTTAATTAATGATTTGGTCCCTTAAGTTATTTGTTGGTTACATCTTGGTCTCATAAATTATTAACGTTACATTTTAGTCCCTTAAGTTAGTCTATGTTAGCCAATTAAATCCTTGATGTTAAATTTTGTCAAATAATGTTAAAACATCATCAAACTCAAAAATTCATCATGTTCATCATCAAGTCCAGAAAATTCATCACCTTCACCATCTACTTTCAAGACCTTCATCAACAAACTCAGGAAAATTTAAAAAACTAAAGAAACCCAATAATCCAATTTAAACATCAATATTAACTTTTTTCCCAAATTCAAAACCCCATAATCCTGAATTCTCCATATTTGCTGCAACTTCCTCAATATCACCATCACCACCAATTAACATTTCCGTTTCAGAGAAATACAAATTCCAATTAAAAAAAAGCACAGGGAGTATTTATTTATTTGAATACCATAACGGATATACCCAAAAATTTGTGAATTTGTGGCTGGAAATGAAAGAGTGGTAGCATGACTTGAAGCTTAAGCTTTTCGACAAGTCCCTTTGACCCTTTTCAATTCATTAGCGATTTTCAGAATAAATTGAGATTGTTGAAAAAGGGTGAATCATTAATTCAGTGGTTGGCAATGAAAGAGTGGTAGCAGAACTTGAAGCTCAACTATAATTCACTTCTTTTAAACTTTGACCCTTTTCAATTTCCTATTCCCATCTCAAATTCCCTTTGACCCTTTTCAATTCATTCAAAAGGGCGTCACAGGAAATTTATTAGTTGCACAATAGGCGCCATCTTAAAAAAGTGAATTATAGTTTAAAAGAAAAGGCAATAGGCGCCATCTTATCTAGTTTAAAACCCTTTTCAAGAGTTAAATCTTACTTGATTTACTAGTTGCACAATAGGCGCCATCTTATCTAGAAAAAATAACATTGTTTCACGACTTTCAAATGATCACACCATTGAAAGGGGTTTTCTCCTTCATCCAATTACTCCCTCGACGCTCCCTTCATCTCTGTCATAGCCGTACCCACACCACCAAGCCTATCGAATCGTGCAACGTTGGCCTGTATCCGTTGCCGACCAAAGTACACTCTGTTCAGTGCTTTATTCAATTTGTCTACGTTTCACACATTATTGAAGCACAATAAACTAAACACTTGTTCACTAGCATTTATATTCCGGGACACGTATACGTTTGACAAAATACCACAAACCTCCAAACCCTTCCTCAGTTCAACATATTATAAATGCTCCAGTACATTAACGTCTGACAAAGAAACATATTATAAATGCTCTAGTGCATTAGTGAAATATAATGTACCATCAAAGCCTCCTATTGACGTGAACTTGATTGAATCATCGCTCTCCATGTTATCGAAGGGCATGCCCAAGAATAAGGTGCCTCTCAATTGATCGACCACATACCTCAATTGACCTCACACACCTATGTCCGTAAAACCTTTGAACCTGTGTTTAACCATGTTCATGTAACCCAGCAAACCTATTCCCATAGCCACGAAACCCTAGATCGTGATACCTTCCAAACCCCGAACTTCCATGCAGTGAAAATTCCTTTGACCTTTCATGTCCTTGATCTCCCAATCGAATCATTTTCCAACATCTCAAACTCATCACAAACCATTATCTTCTATTCCCATAGTATGTGTGGCCCTGACTAGAACCCTCCCATCCCTAGTGATTGCCGACACGGTTACCCTAGGTAAGACCTCTCTCTCTCTCTCTCTCTCTCTCTCTCTCTCCCATCTCTCTCATTTGCAATGTCACATTTATGGCGATTTTTTCTATTAAATATCAAGAATGATGCCTTATTAAATTTGAGTCGTATGTTATGAAATCTAGAAAATCAATTAATTGTACTTAAATAATTTTTTCTATCGACAACAACAAAATTAACTCATTTAATTTAATTCAATAAAGTAGTCATAAATTACATGAAAGAATATAATAAAAAAATTGGCGGTTCGCTTAAGACAATGCCGCTCTAGGCAAGAGTGACCCACATTGTTTTGCTTGCCTATGAACAAAACTTATCCGAATGTTTGGTAAAGAACACATATTAGATTTATTTATTTGGTTACAACAATGATATGAGGGTAAAGTGATTCGACTCAAGTGATTGTTGAATTTCACCTAAAAATGTATCGTTTAAGAACCGGAATTTAAATTATGGCTGAAACAAATCTATATCAGACTTTACTTACATCTGATTGAACTCAAAATTCCCAAACTCTCTTATCCGGATCACTGGAGGGGAAACATAAAAACATAGTGACACAAGGGAGTAGTGTACTAAAAACATTTATTTTAAACAAAGCGTGTAGAATTAAAGAAGTTAGAGGACAAATTTCTCCTTACCTTCAACAAACGTTCGCAGCTTGGATGGAGTTCCTAAAATTAAAATAAAGAAGTTAGTGACTTAACTCTCAAAAGTGTACACTAACACTAACTTATACATGATACAAGACCTCAATTTTGGACCATAGAATTGACATACATGTATCCAACGATCAATCATAGTTTCATTTTATCTCTTCTATTTTATTCTTTCTTTTCATCATCAATTAATCACATCACTCTATTTATCTGTTTTTTTTTCCTTTCAAAATATATATACTCATATGATTTGTCCATCAAACATTTATATATACACAACAAAATGAACAAGTGCTTTTGCTGTTTTTCATCATATATGATAAAAAAACTTAATCGTACTTTCAACCTCTTCGTTTAATCACACTTACAAAAATAGTTTTTCTTTTTAAATCAAATATTTTGTTATTTTAATTAGGGGTGTTCAAAACAGAACCAACCCAATAAAAAAACCGCAAACCAAACCAATTCAAACCGAAATCGCAAAAAACCGTACTTGGTTCAGATGAATTCGGATGACATTTGCACTGAACTGCGCGGTTTGGTTTGGTTTGCGGTTTGCATCTCAGCAACCGAACCAAACCAAACCAAACCGCAAGAATAATGAATATAATATTACTTAAACATGTATTAGCCCAATTACATAGCCCAAGAATAATCTCTTTTGATTCGATTTTTCCATTGTTGCACCATCAAGTTCGATTCTAATTCCTTTCTATCTCTTTTAATTCATTTCCAGTGATGAATTTGTTTCCCTTTCTTTCCAATAATTTGTTTCATGCTTATATTTCTTCTTAATTTTACCTATTTTGATATAAATTTTATCTAATATTTTATCATGTAAACAACAAAATAAAATGCCCTATGTTTATTTTGTAACAAGTTGGCAATATTAGAGTTAATGTAATATTTTTTTATCTCGCGATAAACCGCACAAACTGAACCAATCCAAGCCGCATTGGTTTGGTTTGGATGACTTTTTAAAAATCAACCGAACCAAACCAAACTGCATGTTTTTTTTTTCTCGCGGTTTGGATGACTTTTATGCTCAAAACCGAACCAAACCACACCGCGAACACCCCTATTTTTAATCATCACGTTTGGCAGAATTTGGATTCTAAAATAGATTTTTGACAGTAATTTTTTTTTTGTAATTTTGTGTAAAAAAATGGTGATCAATCAATTAGGTTTTAATTTTTTTTTTAAAAAATAGCACTTTTGAAAACAAAATTCATAATTTTGGGGTTGCTGTGAAATTAGGGACCGCAAATTGGATCAACCTGTCCCATTTAGGTCTTCCCTGTGTATGCCCAAAAAAAAAAAGATGAGACAAACCACGTCAATTTAGATGGTTGAGTCTAAAATTTCACCTCGTCCTGCTTAATAGCGAGCATACGAGTTTGTAGACCGGTCCGTCAAACAAAAAACTATTTTTTAAAGCATTTTTTGCCAATATTTTTTTTGAAGGAATTAATTTTGTTGTTATAAAAAAATTAGTGTTATTTAAAAAAAATTTGGCAGCAAATATATTTCTGTTAAGGATAAACGTATAAGACAAATTTAGGCTATGATGGATTATTCCGGGAGCTCCACTTTAAATTTTGTCTGACTCATTGAACAAAAAAAAAGTAAGTTGACGGACCGCTCCGCTCTGTCCCTGGCCCGCCCATTTATTAGCGAGCTAAATAGGTTGGGCCTAGTAGAGGTAACGAGTTCAATACTTTGGTTCAATATGCAAAAAATAGCGAGCTAAACAAGCTCACATGTAGGTTTGGACCTGTTTTACCACCTCTAGATAAAATAGATGGCTTGAGATCAAAGTTGCATATAATTAAGGACCAAAAATTTAAGGCAAATGCGAACATGTAAATACATAACTAAAATTTAATTTAGAAATTATGCATCGTAAAATTTAATATGTTATATGTTAAGGTAATGAAGATAGAAATTATGCATTGTAAATTGTGTCAATTTATTTATCAAAAAACTAAAATTTAATTTTTCTTTTTAAATGGAGTACTTGTTTTTTGTGGAAATGCAAAACTACTTCATCTGTCCCATGATAAGCGAGCCTTTTGTAAAAAAAATATTATCTTAAAATAACTAACCCATTTCCTTTTTAATGCAATTGTCATAAAATGATTATACAAGACTGTAGTTAAATAGATGAATAAAATGTAAAATTGTTCTTACCAGTGACACAACCGTAATAAAAACCCAGCGTTGTTCTACATAGATTAGACGGATCGTCGCATTCAAAACTCCAAGTGGTTTCTTTCAAATAGCAATATGGAACTCCACAATGATCTTCACAAGGTCCACTCATCCAAGAAACTTCAAAACCACCCACCAACATCCTATGAATTTCACTGTAATCAAACATTTGATTCGTAACCTTCCAGTCATATGGGAAACTACCGTCCTCGTACGAAAACTTTCCATCAGGAGTATGCCAATCCTCAGAGCTGTAATTATAACGGAAAAAAGATATCGGCGTGACAAGCTCCACGTGACAGTCATCATGATTATAGTTTCTAACCTTGAAATCCCCAGCAATGGCATAAACATGGCCACCTTGAGAATTCGACTTGTTCATGCAAGAAGCTTCATCCACATACACCGGATCATCCCTCACAGGACTGCTACAATTCATGTAAATTACGTGCTGGAACATTTGTAATGATGTAGGATATTGAAGAATTTCCAAAGTAAGTGCTTCTGCATTTTCATATTTAGTAGTATCAAGTATTCTTCTCTGGTAAGTTTGATATGGATCAGCAGAATCGTAGATATAAGAGCTGGTGAAATTATAATTGTATAAGTAATAGTGAGGAATGGTGGAGCAATCACCCTCTTGAATTCCGGGATCAACTAACCGAATTGTGTAGTTATTGTAGTTGATTGATTTCACATAGTATTTACCCGACAACAAAGATAGAGTTGTGATGTTGTTTTCGCAGGATAACTCGTACCTCGGATCACCACAGGTTGTTGGATCATTCTTAAGTCGAAATGGATATTTTATGTCGTTGATTTTGCCACACGATGAAGGTGGACAATATGTTTGGTTACTAGTATTTGTAATTGCCTCACATGTTTGATTATGACGATGATGCAGTAGTAGTACTACTACCATAATTTGGATTAAGAATAGGAATGATTTTTCTCTGCACATGATTGATGCTGAAGACTGGTTTTCACTTTAGAGCTACTGGATTAAAATCTGAAAGGGTAAATGTGTATAAAATGGAACATAATTGTATCTAAGACAAAAACTGTCTCAAATGTCAAAAGTCTTTTAGCCATCATTCTTGACTTTCATTGATACATTATATTTCTAACACTTTATTTTTATTGGATATTATTCAAACACGACTTAGGTCTACAATTTGTGGAAGAGAGTGGTCTTGCTGTCATGATTAATTGAGATTCAACTATTATGCTTTATCCAAAAAACTTTTCAACTTTTTATATCTATAGTCTATATGAGTGTTTGGGCTGTGCATTTTTTATTTTTTGTTTTAATGTGGTGTTTATTTGATTCAAATTGAAAGATTTGTTTGAGCAAGTGCAGATTTAATTAACGACTTTGGCGTCACCAACATTTGATATCCGAACACTTGAATATAGTCATATTTATAGGCATGGTACTCATCTGTTTTATGCTATTGACAATGATTTTCGCAACTTTGAATTTGTACTGTGTATCATTGTACTATAACAATTTGAATTAAAATCTGTGAAAAAAATGTTAGCGAAATAAAAATAGTAGAAAGATAGTTGAGTGTTCTATTTTGAATTTTCTTCGGTCTCCATATTTTTTTCCTTTAGATGACGTAACGTAGAACATTTTTTTCCATATTTTTTTCTTCGGTCTCCATTATTTTCAACTTTAAATGCGTATACTTTTCTTTTCAGATTGCTGCCTATGCCATATATGAAATTATACAAGTTTGAATTGTGATTCCCTTCAACATGTCACTCACAATATTGGCATTGCTATTGCTGCTATCAATGAACCTTGTAAATGGTCAGAACAATAATAGCTCATCTGTTGAATGCCCCTTTCGTTTATCTTGTTCAAGTAACAAGAATCAATACCTTGAGTTTCCCTCAAAACCAGCATCAAAAAAATTCCTTATCAGACACATAGATTGCAAATTGAAAAACTTAGTCCTATCTGACCCTCAAAACTGTCTTCCTAGGTTCTTTTTAACAAACAATTTTTCATTATTTTATCCTTTTCAATCAGATTCGTCCTTCAACAACATTACTTTCTTTAATTGCTCTTCAGTTGGAGTACACCATCTGAAAAGCTGGGACCAAAGAAACCCCGGTGTACAAGATATGTTGTCTTGTCCAATATATGCCACTGATCCTTACGAGAGTGTCGTCGATTTGGACTTATTAAGCTGCACAAGAATGTTTGATAAAGATTTGCCGGTCTCAGGACATTTTGATATAAGGTATAACGAGCTCAGCTTGAGTTGGTCAGAAACAACATTTCCCAGTCAATGTTTAGAATATGATCAGCTACACACCAAATCAAAGAAGAACCTCACATCCATTATTTTAGTAACAACAGGTGAATACAATATATTATATATACCTTCAGTTCTATTTCTATTCCATATATTATTATTCTTTCTGTTTTTTCCTTTCATTAAGTGTTGAATTTGCAGGAGCAATTGTTGGTTCAACTATGCTGGTTGTTTTGATTGGTTTTTTCTTTCGAGTTTACATCCATTTTAGGACGAAAGGGGAAGATCAAACGAGACTTGAAAACTTTTTGAAGGATTACGAAGCTTCTAAACCAACTAGATTTTCTTATTCTGATATCAAGAGAATTACGGATCAGTTCAAAGAGAAGCTAGGTGAAGGAGCTCATGGAGCTGTCTATAAAGGTAAATTATCGAGTCAAATTCTTGTTGCTGTGAAGATGCTTAGTAATACCGAGGGAGATGGGAGAGAGTTCATAAATGAGGTGGGAACTATGGGAAAAATCCATCATGTTAATGTTGTCCGGTTGCTTGGCTTTTGTGCCGATGGATTTTATCGTGCATTGGTTTATGACTTTTTCCCGAATGGTTCGTTGCAAAATTTTATTTCTTCACCCGACAACAAGGATGTTTTCCTTGGTTGGGACTTATTGCAACAAATTGCTCTAGGCATTGCCAATGGGATTGAGTATCTTCACCAAGGCTGTGATCATAGAATTCTTCACTTTGATATCAATCCTCACAATGTCTTGTTAGATGACAATTTCATTCCAAAAATATCGGACTTCGGTTTGGCTAAGCTGTGCGCCAAAAATCAAAGCACTGTATCGATGACTGCAGCTAGGGGAACATTAGGATACATGGCACCTGAAGTTTTTTCTCGAAACTTTGGGAACGTCTCTTATAAGTCTGATATATATAGCTATGGTATGTTGTTGCTAGAGATGGTTGGAGGAAGAAAGAATACTAAAACAACTACTGGTGGAGAAGAAAATTTCCAAGTTCTGTATCCAGATTGGATCCATGGTTTATTTGAAGGTGGAGACATATATATCCCAATTGATGAAGACGGAGATTTTAGAATTGCAAAAAAACTAGCAATTGTTGGATTTTGGTGCATTCAGTGGCACTCGGTGCATCGACCGTCCATGAAATCTGTGGTTCAGATGCTACAAGGAGAAGGAGACAAGTTAAAAGTTCCTACCAATCCTTTCAATGCTTCACCATCAAGTAATAGAACTGTAAATACTGTTCCCGGATGTTTGAATGTAGAACTAGATGTCATTCAAGAATTAGATTAGATTATAGATTATGGCAACATGAATGTCATATGGGGAGACAATGTCACAAATTCGAGTAAAGAAATAATGGCCAACTCAGTATACATAGTGTTAAACTTGAAGTAGTGTTGAGTTGAATGTGTTGAAAGTATAATGTCTCTGTATCAGTATAGTTTAGTTTTTTTTTATCAAATAAAAATATTTTGTACCCATTAGATCATTTGATTGAATTTTAAGTATCACCTTTGTTGATCTCCATGTATTTTTTTAGTCTAATAACTGAAAAAAGAGAAATTATTATTAATAACGGTGACATTAATATGACAATTTTCTTTTTGTAAGTCGGTAATTCATAATTGGTTCTTTAAATCAATCTATATAGCAAATTCCGAAATAATTTACCTCATTGGAGTTGATCCAAATGGTGTACCTATAATTGGTACTGCAGCAAACTATACATTTTTTTCAGACGCTAAAATATTATACTAAAAACAAAGCAAAATCTATTCAGAGCACAAGATGTGCACATAATAGCTCTCATGAAGAGTCAAAATAAAATGTAAAAAGAAAACTGCCAAAGAAAATCATCAAATGGCGAAGAGGTCAATACAACTAAGCGGATAGAGCCACCAAAGATTCAAGTCATAGTGAATGTTTTTCTTCTTAGATTTAAATCACTTCAAAACAAGAATCCTTACAACCCGAGATAAGATCGCTAAAGAGGGAAGCGTGCAAAGAAGTGATATTAGAAAGAGCACTATGAATGCACACCAAAAAAAAATCTCAGTCTGAAAATATACGATGGTTGCTTTCTTTTTTTCCAAGAAATGATTTGTAGCTACAAATTATAAAGGTGAAAAATATTTATGTTCACAATTAGAAGTGAGTCAAGCGAAAAAAAAATAAAAATATTTGCTAAAAAATAAAAACAAAGATATATAGTTAAATTTTTTTTTTTGGCTTTCACACTGGTTTCCGACCCACCAAAGATGGGTGACTAATCCAGCTCGTGCGTAGAAGCATGCGCAATGGCCAAACGTTGTTCCTCCTGAAAATCGAACCCGGTATTCTCCGGATGTGTCCTTGGACAGAGCTCCTTGCCACTGGAGCCTAAGCAACTTGGTTTATAAGATAAGATATATAGTTTAGAAGGATCAAAATATTTCACTAAAAATGTGAAATTTAAATGCTGAATGAAAATAAAAGACCAATCGCTAGTAATCATTATCATAAGTAGTTTAGTACTATAGTGAAGGATGCTCCATAGTTTCCTCAAGAAAACTAATTGAGCCGGTGACATCATCATCTGATAATGATTCATTAGAGCTAACTCCATTATCTTGAATAATTTCAGTTGGATATGGAGAAGGTTTTGGAGGAATTTTAATGTCTTTAATATCTCGTTCAAGCATTTCAATTACTTTATCCATTGAAGGACGGTCATTGGGCTTCAATTGTATACACCATAAAGCAACTATGAACATTTTCTTCACATTTTTCTTTTCCTCATCCGTAACTTCTCCCAATATTTCTATCTCCCTTTCTTCAACCAATTCATTGTAAATCTAATAGGGAAAGAAAATTTGGCTTGAATCATCTGCATTTGAGTTCAAATTTCTTCTCCTGTTTGCTATTTCCATTAAGAGCATTCCAAAGCTATACACATCGGCCTTATAGGAAACTTTACCAATATTTTTGTAGAACAATTCTGGCGCCATGTAACCAATTGTTCCTCTAGCAGCGGTCATAGTTACAATGCTATTGTCAATAGGATAAAGTTTTGCAAGACCAAAGTCTGAAACCTTGGCGATGAAGTCCTGGTCAAGAAGTATGTTATGGGGCTTGATATCAAAATGTAAAATTTGCATGTCACAACCTTGATGCAAATAAGCAATTCCACGTGCAACTGCAAGAGATATCTCGGACATTTGTTTATAAGTTAAGGAAATATGATATTCTCTGGATGAAATATATTTATCTAGAGAGCCATTGGGCATGAAATCATAAACAAGAGCTCTTTTTGATCCCTCAACACAAAATCCAATAAGTCGCACCACATTGGTGTGATGTATTCTTCCTATTGTTGCAACTTCACTAATGAAATCTTGCCCATTTCCCTTACCCGTGTGCTTACCCAACATCTTTATGGCTACCAATGGCCCACTGCGTAGCTTTCCCTTATAAACCGTACCATAGCCTCCTTCACCCAACTTGTCCTTAAAACCTCTAGTCATTTTTTTTAGGCTTAATTAATGATTTGGTCCCTTAAGTTATTTGTTGGTTACATTTTAGTCCCATAAATTATTAATGTTACAATTTGGTCCCTTTAAGTCGTCTTCCGTCAACCAAATAAATCTCCACCGTCAAAACCGTTAAGCCAATGTCTAAGGTGAATACGCATTGCAAGTTGACACGTCACCGTTCACATGTACCTATTTAACGTTTTGGCAAAAGACTGATGGTGAGGATTTATTTGGCTAACAAATACTAACTTAAAAGACCAAATTGTAACGTTAATAACTTATGGGACCAAAATGTAACCAACAAATAACTTAAGGGACCAAATCATTAATTAAGCCTTTTCTTTATCTCTTTGTATGAATACCTAATTGGCACGAGGGAGTTCCCTTGAAGAAAATCTTCGATATTTTCATACATTGATGTATGCCTTATTTGATATTTATGTATCAATTTTGCAAAGAAAACTACAAGACCCAGCATAAGTCTCACTAAAATGTATGGGGCCAAAGCATATTTTCCAATGGTTGTTCCTATGTCAATACCAAGTTTAGATTGAGAAATCCCCCTTGATCCATTGTATATTGTCGCACCAAATGCTTGCAAGAATCCTGCAATATTTCATATACGAATGCAATAATACTATAATCATTTAACAATACAAATATATAAGTAATGTTCAAATAACATTGTGAATTTGAAAATGTTGGTATATCTATTAGAGTAAAAAATTACCTCTGGCAATGCCATACATAATACCTGCGAGAAATTTTAAGTGAGTCAATTAACAAATGAAATAGATTGCTTAGAAGAATACAAACTTACACACAAATGTAACTAGATAGTAACATTACTTATTTTAGGTGTTAAAGCTTTTTCTAATGACAAATTAAATTCATAGAAAGAGAGTATTGTATGTTGTCTAACTCAATACAGCAGGAAAGAAAAGGAACCAACTCCGGAAGCGAATAAAACCACACAACAATGCAAGCGTAAAAAATATTACAACCAATAGAAGAGAAAAAAGGAAACAAGTGAAGCCTAATACAAACATAGTCTTATTAGAGAAAATTGCAATGTTTTGTGACTTCCAAATCAAGTAGAAAACTGAGATTAAGCAAAACAATTTCGGTGGTATAGCCAAATCGCACCATACTAAAACCCGAGGAATAAATCGCAAATACGAAATAAATGTCACCATGATTCATTAATTAGTAGAACCGCAAAAGACACATGTAGGTCTACTGATTTGTTGGATAATCCTGCAATGAAAAAGGTTTAACGGGTTATAACCCTATCCAAATGCAATTCCCAGGAGCAGGAAACAACTTTGGATAGTCCCAACTCTTCCAAACCTTTGCCAAATTTCGAATCTCCTCTTCTGAAAGTCACTCTAATCGAGTAAAGATTGAGATTGATAGAGTGAAACATTTGCTGAACTCGATGCATACTGGCCAATATAGTCATGCCCCCAAGACTAGCAGTAATCAATAAGGGAGAACAACACCCCCCTGAAGAACGGTCGCCATGGAAGATAGTCAAGACACAAACCACTACTAGAAAACAAGAATAGACTTATTCCAGTTGAGATTCCAAAGCCACATGTTTCATTCCTAATGACCCTAATTTCCGTAAATTCAATCACACTGGTTAGATATAATTCAATCCCTAAGGGCGGCTACCAAGAGATATGAGACGTTAACCCCAAAACCATACTTAGTAACAAAAACCTCCCGCCATGAGGCCTTTATCTCCATTTTCCCAATAGATCCAGGTTTAAGAAACACATGCTTCTCACCCCAAAACCTCCATCAAGCATAAATTTATAAAATCACACCACCAAATCGAAAATATTTTCTTAGTAACTTTCAAATTACCCAAGAGAAACTGTGTTTTAAGTTGAGAAATAAGTTCTCAAACCTTGACAGATATCTTCATCAAAGAAAGGTAAATGTTTTGAGATATTATTTTGCATCAATTTAAGCAAAACAATTGTGTCCAAAGCTATTTTGTATTCCACCAAGACCCAAGCCAATTGGTGAGAAGTTCGAGTAACAGTTCCCAAATGTTCACCGTTCGAAGATTTTCCCCAACAAGGAGACCTAAATACTTGAAAATAACTTAATGAACTTTACAATTTAAGATATGCTTTACCATCCTTAGAAATGACTAATTACATTCAAGTTTATCACAACACTCTTTAAGAAGTTAACCCAAAGGCCCGAGGCAAGTTCAAAATACGAGACAATTGTCTTCATTGTCAAGATATTCTCGACAATCACCTAACCTGTAAAAAGATGTTCATCAGTATACCAAACATGAGAAACAAGTAGACTTGAATTTCCCACAGAGTAACCTATAAACCTATTTAGAGAATCTTCCCGACGAACCAACTAACCTAACACACCAACGACCAGTAAAAAGAAGAAAGAAAAATATGGGCCAGCTTGTTTAAGTTCCCTTTGGAGTAACTGTTCACTTGGATCTAAGATCTCCATTTTTCTTCAAGCCAAGCCTCCCGAACACATAATAAAAAAGTCTTCTGTCTTTTATTCTATTCCAATCTACCTTTAAGAGTAATTCTCTTATGCTATGGGATGCTGAAAATAATTTTTAAATATCAACATGCATTGATTGCAATGATATTTGATTTTGATTTCTCATAATTGTTTTCCTTTGCACCATATTTACTACAACACTGTAATGTTCTCAATATTTGGGATTGTCTGTGATACCAATTAAAGTTGAAAGAAAATACAAGTAAGGAGATTTGAAATGTGTTAGTCAGGCTTGAATAATCTTAAATTTGTTATTTAAACTGTTATTTATTTCTAGAGTACCATTTTTAAGTGGGGCTGTATCTTGTTGTCATAAGTTGATGAGATAGTTAGGGTGTAGCAAGCTAGTGGGCTCTTCCAAGGATGTCTCAGATACCTTTCCTTTCATGCTTATAGATTCCTTACAAATTGCAAAATATTTATCGCGTCATTCCACAAAAGCGCAATAAAATCGTGTTAAGCAGGATAATATTTCATTCCTGGTCATTCTAATTGCTTAAAGGATGCTTTTCCTGTCCTATTTTCATATTCATCTAGTAGAATTTAGGACCATCGCTCTTATTTGGTGTTTGTACGAACTAGTGGCTAAGGTTTTGACAGGAAGGTTGACTGTAATTATCAATCATCTAATCTAGAGAACTCTAACTCAACAAGAAGGAAAGACTGTAAGAAGTAGATTGGAAGAGAACAATTGTCCATGACTGTTTGTATCAGTGTGTAGATTACATACATATAAATAAGAAAACCCAAAAATAGAGCCTGACTTACTAACTATTTATTATAGTTACATAAGGACCTGGGACTTAGCAAATAACTCTATGAGTGCTAATTAAGTATCTGAATAAGCACAAAATTTATTATAGACTATCAGACAATTCACTATTATTGATGATAAAGTAAGTATTAACAAATAAATATTCACAGCATTGATGGAGGTCCTAAATTTAAAAGAAAGATAAAGAACTAAACAAGTTAAAAGGAAAAATTTCTACTTACCTTCGACAAACATTCGCAGCTTTGACGGAGGTCCTAAAGTTAAAATAAAGTAAGTTAGCGAACTTCGCGCTCAAAGTTGGAGGATATATATAAAAAATAAACAACTGTTTGTGCCGCTTTTTTCTTACAAATGTATTGAAACTTGTAAAAGGCTAAAAAAAATTTGGATTTAGAAATGAGAGACCAAAATGATGATTGAGTTAAAATAGAAAATTAAAAGTGCATTTAACCCAGATAACAATGTTAATAAAAAAAGTAAAAAAAAAATGTGAAGTTGTTCTTACCACAACCAACATGAAATCCCATTGTGGTTATACAGTAATCACCATGATCGTCGCATTTAAGTCTCCCAGTTGTTTCTCTAAAAGAGCAAGATGGTTCTCCGCAAAGATCTTCACAAGGACCACTCATCCAAAGTAACCTCAAATCCATCCACCAACATCGTATGAATTTCATTGTACGAAAACTTCTGATAGAAAATGTCCCCTTTATCAGCACTATAATCATAACCGAAAAAAGATATCGCGGTAACAGCCGCCACATGGCAATCATGTTTTATGTTTTCAACCTTCAAATCCCCAGCAATGGTATAAACATGGCCACCTTGGGAATTTGACTTGATGCAAGAATCTGCGTCCGCGTACGCTGGATCATCCCATATAGGATTGCTGCAGTTCATGTAAACTACGTGCTGGAATAGTGGTAATGTTCCACCATGTATTCTGTCCTGGAAAGCTTGATATGGATCCTCGTGGTAATTATAATTGTAAGAACTTGTGAAATTTGACGAGGTTAGGAAATTCCGGGGAATGGAAGAGCAATCACCTTCTTTTATTCCAGGATCAACTAACTGAATTGTGTAGTTATTGTAGTTGATTGATTTTACATAGTATTTACCGGAAAGCAGCTTTAACGTTGTGATGTTTTTTTCGCAGGATAACTTGTACCTCGGATCACCGCAGGTTGCTGGATCATTCTTAAGTCGGAAGGGATACTTTATGTTGCTGATTTTGCCACATGAAGAAGGGGGGCAAGTTTTATTAATATTACTATTTGCTGCATCACATGTTTGATGATGATGCAGTAGCACTACGACAACCATAATTTGGAGGAAACATAAAAATGATTTTTCTCTGCACATAATTGATGGATGCTGAAACTTGGATTTCAATCTAGAGTTAGGGGAGTATCATATGAAATGAGACTTGTATCTATGGACAAAATTGTCTTTAACATTGTCAAAGTCTTTTAGCCATCGTTCTTGACTTTCATTGATACAAACATATAAAAATGCTTCTTTGTTGACAGGAAATTATGATAACAATGTTTGATTATTTTAATTATGGACTAACATGCTTAATTTTGTCCAATATTCAGATTAGTTATAACTTCAATGGATATCATTTGAAAACGATTTAAATATGTGACGGGGTATTGCAAGTGACAGGTAAGAAAGAGCGACCTTATTGTGATTGAGATTCAACTAATGTTGCTTACTCTATCTTTTTCTAGACAAAATTCACACACACATATATATATATATATATATCACCAATTTATATGGTACCAATTATTAAAGACTGAGTTGTTTAGTTGTTGGAAAATTTGAAAAGTCCTGCATTTTTTTCAACATTTTATATAAACAGTATATGATATAGGGAAAGAATGGATCTATATAATATCTTCAGTCAAGTTATATTTTTCCTTGGATGACGTTGTAATGTACATGATGGTCTTAGACTTTGAACGTTTTGATCTATATTTTATTGCAGTATTATTTTCAAATTTAAATGCATATATTTTCCTTTAAGAGAGCTGGCTATGCTATATATGAAATTATACAAGTTTGAAATGTGATTCCATTCAACATGTCATTCACAATATTAGCACTGCTATTGCTGCTGCTAATGAACCTTGTAAATGGTCAGAACAATGATAACTCGCCCTTTGAATGCCCCTTTCGTCTATCTTGTTCTCGTAAAAAGAATCAAATCATTGAGTTTCCAGCAGATCCAGTTCCAGTAAAACTCCTTGTTACAGACATAGATTGTGTAACGCCCTAGTTGTTATTATTTATTTTGATTTATTTTAGAGTTTTTTATATGATTTTAATATGAATTATGTTGATTGGTGTTGATTTTTGGTGTGCTATATTTTATTACTAGTTTGGACACCCGTGCCAAGCACGGGCTAGATTGTCGATTATTTACTTTTATTATATAAACATTAAGTAAATTAAATGGCAAATTCATTGGTTTTATACATAATATATTAATAACACGTATTATTATTGTGTTATTAATTAAACATCGTATATTAATACTAACGCATGTAACACTGCATGTAACACTGAAATAATAATCTTTAACGCGGGAAGATCTCACGCGGATAAATAAAATCAAGCCGATATTTTTAATATGGATATCGATAATAAATAGATTTAT